>Ga0208899_1000079_pt1 | contig 54618 bp, 78 predicted proteins | sample VirMetDEL_Nov_24_FD_184518 | JGI IMG/M metagenome (GOLD analysis project Ga0208899, IMG submission 184518) | Aqueous microbial communities from the Delaware River and Bay under freshwater to marine salinity gradient to study organic matter... | ecosystem: Environmental > Aquatic > Marine >... | reverse complement strand
TTTTGACGACGAGGATTACACGCCTACGTCTGATGAGTTAAACGCGGCTATTGACGCTGCTGGTGGGATTAATTTGACGGACAGTGATTATGCTGCGGATGTTGATTATACGACGACTGGCAGCGGCTCTGATTACACGTCTACTGCCACTGCGGATGATGATGATCTTTATGTAGCTCCTATTCCTGATCTTGATCCTCCTGCTCCACCTTCTGTTTATTATGACGCTCTTGGAAACCCTTATGGCTCGCAAGCTGAAGCGGCTGCGGCTGATGCGGCGGCTGAACAGGCTGCGGCGCAAGCGGCGGCTAATATGGCGGCGGCTTTTGATGAGCCTACGGCTGCTGAGATAGCAGCGGCAAATGCTGCGGCCCAGCGCGAGGCGTATGACGAAGACGAATACACGGTCATGTCACAGCCTGTTTCTTCGGCGGTTCCTGATCCGACTGGTTCTGAAATAAGTTACGCGGATATTTTAAGTAGTGCTGGTGTTTCTGATGAAGAGATTGACAGTATGCGTGAGAACATACTGACTGGTGACACTGATTATGATTTAGAGCCTTTGGACTTTAGTTTCTTGGATGAAACGAATGAGCTTTTAGGCGAGCTTGGCGTCGCTCCAATTGATGTTGATGCTTTGACCAAGGTTGGTGATACGGGTATTAATCTTGAGGGTGCTAATAAAACACCTTCGGCTATAACTGACATGGCTCTTGGTGGTGATGATGCTCCGATTACTTACGATGGCGATCAGGCGTTGGGTGCTTCTGGTGGATTAGATACTGGTCGTTATGACTATGTTGATGACTTGCCTGACGATGCTTTAGATTTTGTTAATACTGGTGTTGGAGCTACAGACGACGATCTTGCCACAGACTTTAGTGCGATTCCTACTGGGGTTGGAGCTACGGACGATGACCTATCTACTGACTTTAGTACGGTTTCTACTGACGGCAATGTTGAACTAGAGGCTTTGATTAATGAAAGGGATGCTTTAGAGGAATCACTTGTGCCGAATGAGACTTTAGCTGAGGCTGGCAAAGACTTAGCGTTTCAGAATTACCTTGATAGCTTGGTTGATACGGACTTCACTGACCCTTCCCTAACTGGCTTAGAGGCGTTTGAGCAAGATTTATACAATGATGAACAAAGCGATGTTGTTCCTGACTTCCTTGTTGATAAGACAACCAGTGATATTGAAGCCATCGAAGATGCGGCGGATATTTTCCAAAATGAAGGCGCTGAAGCCCTTCGTGATTACAGAATGGATTTAGGCATGAGTCCCGTTGAGACTTCAGTGTCTTCTGACGAGGCTCTAGCTCGCGCTGAAGCTGACATGAGCGGCTTGGACATCTTATCTGATCAGAACAATCAGGAAGACACTGGAGCAGCTACAACTACCGACATACCTACCGAGCAAGAGATCAATCAGGCTGCGTCTACTGAGACTGGTCAGAGTGGTACTGACTTGTATTTGTCGGCTATGGCGAAGGTATCTGATCCTAACTACGATCCTAATGATCCAAACTCTACAGTCAGACTAAGTGACGAAGAGCAGCGTGCTTTGTATGGTGCTCGCGGCCAGACACCGAATGCGGCTGAGACGGCTTATCTAAATGACTTGTTGAGTAATGCGCGTCACGCGAAGGACAGCGAAATAATTGGTGCTGACGGGGAGCCGATTTACAAGGCTGGTGATTATGTGACGGCGCAGAGCTTTGGCGACAAGCTAGGTGATTTTGCGGCTAGTGCTTTTGATCTGTTTATTAATCCATTGAGCGTCTTTGGCGAGGACTTTACGATTGTTGGTCAAAACAAGAAGTATGTTCAAGAGCAGCTTGATGCTTACAAGAATGGCGGCACGTTTGTTTACGACGATGATGGCAAGACTGTTGTTGGCATTGCGGAAGCTAACTATGACGCTGATAACGATGGTCAGAACGACACGGTAGTTCTTTACGACGAAGATGGAAAAATTCAGGTTACTGGCGACGCTATTGGTGTAGATGATGTGAAAACATCTAATGCGAATGCTGACGGTGAAGAGTTTGACATTGATATTGTAGATTCTGATCGTGGCTACACAAACACTGAGGACGGCGTGGTTACAACAACGTCTACAGTAGGAGTTGATAATGACAACGACGATAACATTCCGATTTGTGAAGAGGGCTTTGAATTTGATCCAGTAGAGGGCATTTGTATGCCTATTGATGAAATAGGTGACGGCACAGGCAAAGTTAAACTCAAGCCGCGAATACCATTGCCGGTGATAGACGACCCTGCTCCGCCTGAAACGTCTCTGCCTAAAGTGGGTGGACTAACCATTCGTCGCCCGAGCTTTAACAAGGGCGGAGTTGTAACGCGTAACATTGATAAGTTTGCTAATGGCGGTGTTGTGACTCCCAATATAGACAACTTCATGAGTGGCATGAGATAATAGGATGAATGACCTTAGCGACTTTTCCAAGTTTCTAACTGACGAGGAGTTAGCTAAGGTTGCTCCTATGTTGGAGCGTTTAAAGACGCTTGACGACCGCAATACGAAGCAGGGCGGTTTTATGGATTTTGTGAAGCATGTTTGGCCTCAGTTTATTGAGGGCAGGCATCACAAGATTTATGCACAGAAGCTGCAAGATGTGGCTGACGGTAAGTTAAAGCGGCTTATTGTTAACATGCCTCCGAGACATACGAAGTCTGAGTTTGCGAGTTATTTGTTTCCAACTTGGTTGATGGGTCGTCGTCCTGATTTGAAAATTATTCAGGCGACTCACACGGCTGAGTTGGCTGTTGGTTTTGGTCGCAAGATCAAGAACTTAATCGAGAGTGAGGATTTTAAAGATGTTTTCCCGAATGTCAGCTTGGCTAGTGACGCTAAGGCGAGTGGTCGTTGGAGCACTAACGGCGGTGGTGAGTATTATGCTGTGGGCGTGGGGGGCGCTCTTGCTGGCCGTGGTGCGGATTTGGCTATCATTGACGACCCTGTTTCGGAACAAGATGCGTTAAGTGTAACGGCTTTAGACCACATTTACGATTGGTACACATCTGGCCCACGTCAGCGTTTACAGCCCGGTGGCTCGATTATCATTGTTATGACTCGTTGGTCGATTCGTGATTTGACAGCAAAGGTTTTAAGTAAGCAGGGTGAAAAGGGTGCTGACAAGTGGGAGGTTGTGGAGTTTCCTGCGATCATGCCCTCTGGTGAGCCTTTGTGGCCTGAGTATTGGACGCTTGATGAGTTAGAGGGTGTTAAGGCTTCTATTCCTGTTGGCAAGTGGAATGCTCAGTACATGCAGAACCCTACTGCTGAAGAGGGTGCGATTATCAAGCGTGAGTGGTGGCAGATGTGGCAGAAGGAAGACCCTCCTGCGTGTAGCTATATCATTCAGAGTTATGATACTGCGTTTAGTAAGAGTGACCGTGCTGACTACAGTGCGATTACGACTTGGGGTATATTTCACAATGAGGAGACGCGTCAGGATGATATTATCCTTTTGGACGCGGAGCGTGGTCGCTGGGAGTTTCCTGAGCTAAAAGAAGCGGCTTTAGAGTCTTATAAGCTCTATGAGCCTGACATGGTTTTGGTTGAGCAGAAGGCGAGTGGTATGCCTTTGACGCAGGAATTGCGCCGTATGGGAATTCCCGTGACGCCGTTTACTCCGAGCCGTGGTGCTGATAAGTTTACGCGTATGCACGCGTGTGCGCCTGTGTTTGAGAGTGGTATGGTTTGGGCACCTGAGACTAATTTTTCTGATGAAGTTATGGAAGAATGTGCTGCTTTTCCCAATGGTGAACATGATGACTTGGCGGATTCGATGACACAGGCTATACTACGTTTTAGACAGGGTGGGTTTATCATGACTCCATCCGACTATGATGACGAAGAAGAGGCTGCGTTTATGCGGCGCAAGCGCGAGTATTATTAGGAGGCTGTTATGGCAGATAAACAAGCAATCATGAGGGCCTTGCAAGAGGCGATGGGCAGTTCTGCCCCTATGAAATCAAGGCGTCCTATGGCGCGTCCGAATATGATTGGTGCCAGTCCCAGCGGTGGTACACGCGGCATTGACCCTGCTGAGAACTATAGCCCAGAAGGTTTAATGCGTTTGCTCAATCAGGGCATGGGTGAGTCCGGTAAGACTATTTCTGACGCTGATAAGATGCGAGTCATGAATATGCTGCGGAAGAAAAGTGGCGGCATGAAGAAGCCTATGGGCTTTGAGAGCGGCGGTGCTGTTAGGACTAAGCGCACGAAAAAACCAAAGATGGGCTGTGTCATGAAGGGACGCGGCGGAAAATACAAAGGACAAAGCTAATGGCTAATTATGCAGATAAGAGAAAAAAGAAGCTCAAGACTTCAAAGGCCCGTTCTGGTGCTCAACTTTTTATGTCCGACGAGGCAAAAGAACAGATGCTCAATCGCCCGTCCCGAGGCGCGGAAATAGAAAGGTTAATTGACCGTTCTATTAAGAATAGGAGAAAAGAAGGGAAAATAACTCCCGAAGAGAGTGGCAAAACTTCAGCATACACTTATGGAGATATGATTGCTCGAAGTTACGGAAATGACGCCGCCATGAAGTACATGGAGGGCGGGGCTGTCAAGAAGTATATGGGCGGCGGTAAAGTCCGTGGCTACAAAGACGGTGGCGGCGTATGCCGTGGCGGTGGCGCTGCTGTTAGTGGCACTAAGTTTTCTGGAGTAAAGTAATGGCTAAAATCGTTATCAACATCGACATGGACGAGCTTACGTCTGGCATTAACCAAGTTGTTGATGACGAGGTTTTTGAGGGCGATGAAACGGAGGAGGACTTCATTTGTCCTCTTTCCACTCAAGATTCGAAAATCAACGATGAGAATCGTGAAGCTGCTATTCAGGACAATGGTTACGGCCACTCAGTTAAAAACTGGGAAAAGAAGAAGCAGATATGCGGCACTTGCGAATATTACAACATTCGCTCTAAGATGCTGGACTGTGTGCAAAGTGGCATTGGCATGGAAGATGGCGATGAAGTTGGGTACTGCGAAAAGTTAGACTTCACCTGCATGGCGGAGAATGTGTGTAACGATTGGGAAAAGGGTGGCCCTATCACCGATTTCGATGACGTTGACATTTATGAGCCGCTTGAGGGGAACGAAAAGGATATTTTCTAATGGCGATTGAGCGTGGACTAGGCGCGGGTGGTGCTCCAGAGGACCTTTTAATAGAGGCGTCTGTTGAGGACACTACGCGTATGCAGGAAATACCTGAACTTCCAGAAACTCCGGGCATTACTGAGTTTGATGACGGCAGTGCTGTTGTTGGCGAGTATGAAGAAGAGGCAGAGCCTGTACAAGATATTCCGTTTGACGGCAACTTGGCTGATGTGGTTGATGAAGATGTTTTAATGTCTATTTCATCTGATCTTGTTAGCTCGATTGAAGATGATTTTGCAGCACGTCAGGACTGGGAAGACACTTACAAAAAGGGTCTTGAGTTTTTAGGCATGAAGACTGAAGAGCGTTCTGAGCCTTTCGAGGGTTCTTCTGGCGTTATTCATCCGCTTTTGGCTGAGAGTGTTACACAGTTCCAAGCGCAAGCGTATCGTGAATTATTGCCAGCGACTGGGCCTGTTCGCACGGCTGTTGTCGGCGCACAGAATGACATTTTGGCTCGCCAGTCTGAGCGTGTTAAAGACTACATGAATTACATGATCACTTACGAAATGGAAGAGTACGATCCTGAGTTGGATCAGATGCTGTTTTATTTGCCTGTGATTGGTTCTACGTTCAAGAAAGTTTACTTCGATCCTTTGAAGGGTCGTGCGGTTAGCAAGTTTATTCATGCTGAGGATGTAATTGTGCCTTACGGCGCGACTGACTTGATTTCGTCTCCTCGCATTACGCACCGCTTAACTATGGATTCGAATGACATCCGCAAGTTGCAGCTTGTTGGGTTTTATAAAGACATAGACTTGCCTGATGCCGCTGGCTACGACGAAGCGAGCATGGGGGAAGTTGAAGAGTCAATTGATGATATTCAGGGTATTCACCCGTCTGGCCCGTCTGAAGAAATTACGCTTTACGAAGTTCATACGTCTTTAGACATCGAGGGCTTTGAAGATATGGGCGCTGATGGAGAGCCTACAGGCTTGAAGTTGCCTTATATCGTTACGGTTATCGCTGACAGCGGCGATGTTTTATCTGTTCGTAGAAACTATGATCCGATTGACCCAATGAAACGTGCGAAGCAATACTTTGTGCATTACAAGTTTCTTCCGGGTCTTGGGTTCTATGGGCTTGGCTTAACTCACATGATTGGTGGCTTGGCTCAGGCATCTACGTCTATCTTGCGTCAGTTGATTGATGCAGGCACGCTCTCCAACCTTCCCGCAGGCTTTAAGGCTCGCGGTGCTCGCATTCGTGATGAAGACAACCCACTTCAACCGGGTGAATTCCGAGACATTGATGTGGTTGGGGGCACCCTGCAAGGCTCTTTGATGCCACTCCCCTTCAAGGAGCCTTCAGGGACGCTTTACAACCTGCTAGGCACGCTTGTTGATGCTGGCCGCAGGTTTGCGTCTATGGCTGACATGAAGGTCGGTGAAATGAGCGGTGAGACGCCCGTAGGCACCACGATGGCAATCATGGAACGTGGCACGAAGGTTATGTCCGCGATTCACAAGCGTTTGCATTATTCTCAAAAGATTGAGTTTAAGCTGCTTTCCAAGATTTTTGCAGAGACAGTTCAGGCTTACCCGTACCCTGCGGACATGCAGATGGGTCCAGAAATCTTTGTGCAGGATTTTGACCAGCGCATTGATGTACTGCCTGTATCCGATCCTAACATCTTTTCTATGTCCCAGCGCATTGCTTTGGCACAGACAGAGTTGCAGATGGTTCAGTCTAATCCAGAGATTCATGGCGGACCTCAAGGCTTGTATCAAGCATACCGCAAGATGTACGAGGCTTTGGGCGTAAACAACATTGATGGCATCTTGCCACCACCCCCGCCTCCACCACCTCCTGTGAACCCATCTAAGGAAAACCAGAACGCTATTATGGGCGCTCCTTTGCAGGCTTTCCCACAGCAAGACCACGAGGCTCACATAGAGGCTCACATGGCTGTGATGTCCTCTCCTGCTATGCAGCTTAACCCTAACGCCATTATGGCGCTGCAAGGTCACATACAGGAGCACATAGGGCTATTGGCTGAGGCGCAGGCCCAGCAAGAGGTTATGAGCCAGATTCCGCCTGAGCAAATGCAGATGATGCAGCAACAGGCAATGATGCAGCCACCCCCACCACCGGGTCAACCTCAGATGGACCCACAGCAAATGATGATGCAGCAAATTCAGCCTCAGATTGACGCTTTGGCGGCTCAGATTATTGCTGATCTTACTGAAGAGCTTGTGCAGGCTATGGAGCCTGAAGCACCAGAAAGTGATCCTTTGGTGGACATTCGCAATCAAGAGCTTCAACTGAAGGCCGCAGATTTGCAGCGCAAACAATTTGAGTTTGATGCAAAGCAGGCGTTCAACGAAGAAAAAGAGCGTAACGATGTATTGGTAGCGCAGCAGCGCATTGATGTTTCTGAAGCCGCTCTAGAAGACAAGACTAGAATTGCCGAAGAGCGCATTCAATCTCAACGCGAGATTGCCGCTCTTAACGCTTCAATGAAAGGTCAGTGATATGGCATCTTCTGTTAGAGAAAAAATGGCGCAACAGGAAAAAGAAAAAAAGGTGGCTCAACGCGCATCTGAAAATCCTGTAGCAATAGAAATGGTGAGGGCGCGTAATGACTCAGGGCACTTCGTCAAGGACGACCCAAGCACGCCAGAAAATGAGGCGTGGGTTGAAAAGCCAAAAGCCAAGAAAAAGCCTGCCGCAAAGAAAAAAGCCGCAGCCAAAAAAAATAAGTAGGTTTAGCAAAATAGCCAGACCCCAGATATTCCGAGGAATATTCTGACTTTCTGGTATTTGTACTTGTGTTTCCCGCACATTGCCATACTATATGTGGCATGGATGCTATACACTTAGTAGATTATTTGCTGAAAAGCATAAGAGAGCGTGATGCGCGTCTGAAGGACAAGCTCGCGGATGGTTCGATACAAACCTTTGAAGAGTATCGGTATATAGTAGGCGAAATACGCGGAATGGCCTACGTCGAAGACGAAATTAAAACCGCGATGAAAGGTATGGAGTACGCAGATGACTAGCAAGTTATTTGTGCCTGATCACGTTGCTAAAGCAGCAAAAAAGGCAATACAAGAAAACACATCAATACCAAAACCGCTTGATAATGCGTTTGGTAAAAGTGGCGAAGACAAAAACGCAGAAGACCCATCGACTATGGATACTTCTGCACTGGCGCGGCTACCACAACCTACAGGATACCGCGTTTTAATTATTCCCTATTATCCAAGTGAGCGCACAAAGGGCGGAATTATTGTTCCTGACGCCGTGCGTGAGCGTGAGTCGTTCGCAACAGTAGCGGCTTATGTTGTCAAGCTAGGTCCAGATGCCTATGCGGACGCCCAGAAGTTCCCAAATGGTCCTTGGTGTAATGAGAAAGATTGGGTTCTTATAGGAAGATATAGTGGAAATAGGTTCAAAGTGGAAGGTCTTGAGGTTCGTATCATAAATGACGATAATATTATCGCCACGATTCTTGACCCAAAAGACATTTCATATGTATAATGTAGGGGAGAACAAGGAACATGGCTATGGCTGAAGATATTCGTGAAGACGACGAATTTGAAAACGGCGCATCTGTTGAGGTCGAAGAGGACCCATCTGATGAGTACGAGGTTGCCGCATCTGATGAGGATAGCGAAGAAACCCGAACAAATGTTCGTAAAAAATCTAATGGCGATGATGAGCTTGAAAATTATAGCGAGTCTGTCCAGCGCCGTATTAACCAACTAACAGCAAAACGTAAGCAGGCGGCTGAAGAGGCTCAGGCTGCGGTTCAGTATGCTCAAAACATGCAGCAAGAAAACGCTCAAATGAAGCAGCGTTTGCAGCAAATGAGTGTTGGTTATAATTCTGAAACTGAAAACCGTTTGAAAGCTCAGGAAGTTCAAGCTACTCGCGCATACGCCGAAGCTAGTGAGGCTGGAGATTACGAAAAAGCTGCAAAAGCGCAGCAAGCGTTGTCTCAAATTGCCGTAGCTAAGGAAAAAGTTCGTGCGCAGAAGGCAAAACTTCAGCGCAATCAACAAATTGCTCAACAACAGCAACAACAAGCGCAGCAAGCTCTTCCGCGACAGCCTGCGCCTCAAGCACCACCGCCTCGTGATCCTAAGCTCGAAGGCTGGTTGGAAAAGAATTCTTGGTTTGGCAGTGACCGCATCATGACGCGCGCTGCTCAGGCTATTCATGAACAGCTTGTTCTTGAAGAGGACTTTGACCCTACGTCAGACGATTACTACAAAGAAATCGACTCTCGTATGCGCAGAGAAATGCCTCAGAAATTTAATCGGGAGAAGCGGTCCAACGCTCAGACTGTTGCTCCTGCGTCCAGTGGACGGTCAGTAAAATCAGGGCGGAAGAAGGCGGTGGAATTAACACCGGGACAAGTGGCATTTGCGAAAAAGATGAGGATTCCTCTTGAAAAGTACGCAAAAGAAGTCGCTAAAATTAGTAGTCGGAGAGATTAAAATGGCAGATCGTACACCACGCGAAACAAACACGCGGGAGCGCGCAGAGCGCGTTCAAGAATGGCGACCCGGTTCTGCTTTGGAAGCTCCTGAACCACCAATCGGTTATAAGCACCGCTGGATTCGAGAATCTGTAATGGAATTCGATGACAAAACTAACGTACACAAGAAACGGCAAGAAGGCTGGGACCTCGTTCGCGCTGAGGAATATCCCGAATATGTAGGGCCTGTAGTAGATGAGGGACGCAACGCTGGCATCATTGGTGTTGGTGGACTTGTTCTCGCACGCATCCCCAACGAAATGGCTGAACAGCGGAATAAACACTATCAAGGTGTTTCTAAAAACCAATTGGACGCAGTGGATCGTGACTGGATGCGTGAAAACAATCCAGCTATGCCGAAGCTGAGTCCGCAACGTAAATCTTCTGTCTCTTTTGGCGCTGCCAAGGGCAGATCATCTGAAGGATAATAAGCTATGTCTAATCAAGACGCTTCTTTTGGCCTTCGTCCAGTTCGTACAAGTATTAGTTCGCAGCAGCAGAATCGCTACCGCATTGCTTCAAGCTACGCAACTGCCATTTTCCAAGGCGATCTTGTCGCAATGGTAACAGGTGGTGGTATTGAGCGTGTTGCAGCAGGAGGATCAGGTTTGATCCTTGGCGTATTCAACGGTTGCTTCTATACTGATCCAACAACTGGCAAGCCAACATATGCAAACAGCTACCCCGGTGGCGTTGCTGCTTCCGACATCATGGCAAATGTTATTGATGATCCGGGTGCAACATTCGAAGTACAAGCCAACGCTGCTTTCCCAGTAGCTGATTTGGCTGGTAACTTTGACATCGTTGACCAATCCCCAGTAGGAGATACCACATCTGGTACTTCTCGCTTGGAATTGGCTGTGTCTACTGGCGCTGTGACGGCAACATTGCCGTTGAAAGCCATCGACATTTCTCAAGACCCTGAGAACAGCGATGTTTCGTCTGCGAACACTAACGTGATCGTAAAAATCAACAATCACCTGTTCAGTGCTGGCACTGCGGGTCTGGCATAAGGAGACTGAGTTATGGCTATTTCACGTTCACAACTGGTCAAAGAGCTAGAACCGGGCCTCAACGCTTTGTTCGGCATGGAGTATGATCGCTATGAAGGCGAGCACGCTGAAATCTTTGATACGGAAACATCAGACCGTGCATTCGAAGAAGAAGTTATGCTCGTCGGATTTGGAAATGCTCCAACAAAATCAGAGGGTTCTGGGGTTGAGTTCGACAATGCAAACGAAGCATATACTGCACGTTACTCACATGAGACCGTTGCATTAGCTTTCGCATTGACCGAAGAAGCAATCGAAGACAACCTGTATGACCGTCTTGGTGCTCGCTATACGAAGGCGCTTGCGCGTTCTATGGCACACACTAAGCAGGTTAAAGCGGCGGCAGTATTGAACAACGCGTTCAACTCTAGCTTCGCTGGTGGTGACGGCGTTGAGCTTTGCTCGACTGCTCACCCACTTGCAGGTGGCGGCACTTTCCGCAACGAGCCATCAACAGCGGCTGATCTCAACGAAACATCGTTGGAAAATGCGTTGATTGACATCTCGACCTTCGTAGATGAGCGTAACATGATTATCGCTTTGCGCGGCACAAAAATGATCATTCCACCACAACTGCAATTCGTTGCAGATCGTTTGTTGGAATCAACATTGCGTGTTGGCACAGCCGATAATGATGTAAACGCAATTCGTAACATGGGTATGCTTCCAGAGGGTTACACTGTTAACCACTTCTTGACAGACCCAGATGCGTTCTTCATCAAGACTGACGCGCCTAACGGATTCAAGCACTTTGAGCGTTCGCCAATGCGGACAAACATGGAAGCTGACTTCGACACAGGCAACATGCGCTTTAAAGCTCGTGAGCGTTATAGCTTCGGCTATTCCGATCCACGCGCAGTATTTGGTTCACCCGGAGCCTAATTCGGTTGAAACGTCATTTGAAAGGGGCTGCTTCGGTGGCCCCTTTCTTTTTTCTTTCTTTGTGTTATTCTGAACTTGAGTAATAATGCTCGGTATATATCCATATGTTTTGCACGCATATGGAGTTGACCTCGGACACGAGAGGAGAAAAACATGGCAACTACACATTTTTCAGGCCCAGTACAGTCAACCAATGGCTTTGAGGTTCCAGTTGTAACAACTGCTAACTTACCTGCTTTTGCAGATACTACTGTTGGTACTGTTTACATTGTCAGCGACAATGGCGCAGGCAACAACGAATACTGTTTAGTAATCAATACAGGAGCCGCTTGGGTTACTGCTGTTGGCGCTGCTCTAACATAATAGGAGGCGTTTATGGCAGGTCCAGTAAAAGCATATAATTGGACGCAGGGCACTACTGCTGCTGTTGTTGGCGACTCACGTTCGCGTATCCGTCAGATTGTAATTTACGCGGCTGCGGCTGGCGCATTCACAATCAAGAACGGTAGCGCGTCTGGTGATACGCTGATTACACAGACATTCCCAACAGGGATTCATCATTTGAACATTCCAGATGATGGCATTCTTGCGACGAATGGCGCTTATATAAGTGCGTTCACAGGTGCAAGCAACCAATTGACAATCTTTTTGTCATAAAGAGGGTTGGATGGCTAATTATCGTTCCATAACACAGATTGGAACATCTGAGCCATTTGAGCTACAGGTGGCCCGTGGTGATATTACGGGCCATACTGCGCTGTTTAAGTACGGCTACAATCCACTGATTGTTAACGTAGAAGAAACTATATGGGATGTTGGTGGAATCTACGCATATCCAACTTCTGCGGTAAAAATGACAGCAACTTCTGCGGGTGGTGCTGACGATGAGTTCGTTGAAATTACCATGGTGGGACTCGACGCGGACTATAACGAAGTAAGCGAAGTCGTGGTTTTGGATGGAACTGGATTCGCAGAATCTGATACGTTTTTCTTGCGCCTCTATAGAGCTTTTGTTTCTGGATCGCAGGCACCGACTGGAAACGTCACGATTGCCAATTCTAGCACGACGTATGCACAAATTACGTTAGGTGAAAATCAAACCTTAATGGCTGTTTACACTGTGCCTGCTGGGCATACTTTGTACGTCACAGAGGGCATAGCTACTCACGGGACAGATACTTCTGGTGCGTTTATGACTGTGCGTTTTTTGACTCGTAGAAATAACGGTGTTTTCAGAACTAGCGTTAAAGTGGATATTATTGGCGGTGAATTAATTTTCCCCTTCACGCAGCCTTTGAAAATTGAAGAAAAGACCGATGTAGAAGTTAGAGCTAAGTGTAGCAAAAACCAAAACAATGCGATTAGTGCGGTCTTTCAGGGTGTATTGATTAAAAACGAGGATTGGTCCTGATGGCTCGTAAAAAAGAGAATCCAATACGCAAAACCACTGGTAAAGGCGGTAATTACCGCAAAACCAAGTCTGGCGCGGGTATGACCAAAAAAGGTGTGGAAGCCTACAAAAAAGCTAATCCCGGTTCAAAATTAAAAACTGCTGTGACTGGTAAGGTCAAAAAGGGCAGCAAGGATGCCAAGCGGCGTAAATCCTACTGCGCTCGTTCGGCAGGTCAAATGAAGAAGTTCCCAAAAGCGGCAAAGGACCCTAATAGTCGCTTGAGGCAGGCGCGTAAGCGTTGGAAGTGTTAATATGGCTATAGGCCGCTCACAGATGGCGCAGCAAGTGACCAAGCCGCCTATGAAGAGGAAGAAAAATGCCAAAGGACGCGTGCTACAAAAAGGTAAAAGCAAGGTACAAAGTGTTCCCAAGCGCATACGCAAGCGGCGCAATCGCAAAGTGTCGTAAAGTAGGTGCTAAAAACTGGGGAAACAGCAAGAAAAAGCCTGTAAAGAAGGCTATGGGTGGCGCTATTGGGCCATCTAACGAGTATCGTAAGCGTCCAGTGCGTCGTATGATGGCTGGTGGAGAGGTTATCGCGAATGGATGCGGTAAGGTTGCCTCAAATCGCCGTAAAGTAACGAAGATGAGCTAATGGCTGTTAGAAAAACGAAAAAAGGCGCTGCTTTAAAGAGATGGTTCAAAGAGGACTGGAAAGATGTCCGCACTGGTAAAGCCTGTGGTCGCAAAGAAGGCGAAAAGCGAGGAACTCCTTACTGCCGACCAAGCAAGCGCGTTAACTCAAAGACACCCAAGACCGCTTCAGAGATGACAACGAGCGAAAAGCGTAGTAGAGTGGCACAAAAGAAGCGACTTGGACAGCCTGCTGGCAAGCCAAAAAGAGTTAAGTCTCTTAAAAGGAAAAAGAAATGACTGTATCTGGATCAACAGACTTTGAATTAGATGTTGCCGATTACGTCGAAGAGGCGTTTGAGCGTTGTGGGCTAGAAGTTCGTACAGGATACGATCTCAAGACCGCCAAGCGTTCTATGAACCTAATGTTTGCTGACTGGGCCAACCGTGGCCTTAATCAGTGGACTATATCTCAAAGAAACTTGGCTTTGGTCTCTGGTGATGGAGAATATGACCTTGGAACGTCCACAATTGACGTTCTTTCGCTTGTGGTGCGCCGAGACGGCACAGATTACGCCTTAGACCGCATTAGTCGTGACGAATACCTTAATATTCCTACTAAATCGACAACTGGTCGCCCTACTCAGTATTTTATCGACAGACAGATCAATCCTGTCTTAAAATTGTGGCCTTTGCCCGATAATAGCACTGATGTAGTGTATTATGACTCTCTAATACGGCTAGATGACGCCGATAATTACACAAATACACTGCAAGTTCCGTTTCGATTTTACCCTGCTTTAGCGGCTGGTTTAGCTTATTATATCAGTATAAAACGCGCTCCAGACCGCTCTCAGATGCTAAAATCAGTGTATGAAGAGGAAATTGGGCGCGCTATGGACGAAGACCGTGACCGTGCATCGTTCCGCGTTGCACCAGATTTAAGGAATTATCGTTATGTCTAAGTATGCCACAGGAAAGTGGGCATATGGCATATCTGACCGATCTGGCTTCAGATACCGCCTAAAAGACATGCGCAAGGAATGGAATGGACTTCTTGTGGGCAAAGATGAGTGGGAAGCCAAGCAACCACAGCTTGAGCCTCTTCGAGCCACTCCTGATCCCCAAGCATTGCGAAATCCGCGTCCTGAACAGAACGTGCCTCAGCAAGACAATATACAATGGGGATGGAATCCTGTAGGATTGACGTATGATGGTGGGCTAACGCCTAATAATTTGGTAGCTACTGGCTCTGTTGGTAGTGTGACGGTGAGCATAACATGAGCTTTACATACGCAGAACTGAAGACAGCGATTCAGGATTACACTGAGAACACAGAGACAACCTTTGTGAATAACTTAGATGTTTTTATCAAGAATACTGAAGAGCGTATCTTGAAGATTGCTCAGTTAGAAGTGTTTCGAAAGAACCAGACGGGCAATATGACTCTTGGAAACCAGTATTTGGCACTTCCTAGCGATTATTTGGCTCCATTTAGCCTTTCATTTACATCGAATGGCAACAAAGAGTTCGTCTTGTTTAAAGATGTTAACTTTGTTCAGTCATTTAACCCGAACAATTCTTCGACTGGCGCACCTCGATACTACGCCCAGTTCGATATAGAAAACTTCATATTGGGTCCCACGCCTGACGCAGCGTATGACGTTGAGCTTCATTATTTCTATCGCCCTGCAAGCCTAACATCTGGGGGTGATAGTGGAACTACATGGTTGAGCACAAATGCTTCTGTAGCGTTGCTTTACGGCAGTCTGATCGAGGCTTACACCTTTATGAAGGGTGAGGCTGACTTGGTGCAGAACTATACCCAGAGATTTACTGAGGCTCTATCTCGTGTTAAAAACTTTGGTGAGTCACAAGAAGTTACAGATGCGTACCGCACTGGGCTAATCTTGAGAGAGAAAACATAAGGAGACTAGAAATGGCATTTACAGGTAACTATATGTGCACATCTTTCAAGCAAGAAATCTTGGAAGGTTTGCACGACTTTAACGTAGGCGCGAATGCCTACAAAATTGCGTTGTACGACAACACCGCAACGCTTGATGCTTCTACGACGGTATATACAACTTCCGGTGAGATTAGCGGCACAGGCTATTCTGCGGGTGGCGGGACGCTAACAAACATTGATCCTACAACTTCTGGAACGACTGCGTTTTCTGACTTTGCTGATTTTACCTTTACAACAGCAACGATCACAGCGCGTGGGGCACTGATTTACAATTCTACAAACGGCAACCGTGCGGTTGTTGTACTTGATTTTGGTGCTGACAAAACGTCAACGGCTGGTGACTTCACAATCGTATTCCCAACAGCGGACGCATCTAACGCCATCATTCGTATCGCGTAAGGTCTAGTTTATGGCCTCGTCAACTCTATATGAAGGGTGGGGTCGATCCACTTGGAGTGATGGTTCTTTTGGCACTCCTATCCTCAAGGTTTTTGTGGACGGTGTTTCCGCCACAGGAGCGGTGGGGTCTGTTTCGGTTATTGCCGAGGCCAATGTTGACGTAACGGGCTTAGAGGCGACAGGCGGCGTTGGCACAGTAACGGCGACTGGTCAGGCCAATGTCCCGGTAACGGGGCTTGAAGCCGTTGGCGGCGTTGGCAGTGTTTCGGTTGTTGCCGAGGCTAATGTATTCCCAACAGGTGTTGAGGCTACGGGTGAGGTTGGCACTGCTGCTGTTGTGGGTGGAGCGAATGTTCCTGTTACTGGACTTGAAGCAACAACAGCAGAGGGCGGCGTTGTTGTTGAGGCAGACGCAACTGTAGAGATACCAAGCGGACTACAGGCTCAAGGTTTTGTCTACGGCGGCTTTATTGAGGTTATTGCGGGCGCTAATGCGCCTGTTACAGGATTAGAGGCGACAGGCACTGTTGGCTCCGTTATCGTGGAAATTGTTGTCAATGTTAATGTCACTGGTGTTGAAGGCACAGGTGAAGTTGGCGAAGTTTCAATCACAGCAAACTCAGATGTTCTTGTAATTGGCGTCGAAGGAACTGGCGAGGCAGGTCAAGTTCTTGTATGGGGACGTATTGTTCCAAATCAAAATCCGGGTTATAGTCCCGTAACACCATCTTCTACCCCTGCGTGGAGTGACGAAACACCGTCTCAAACTCCAAGCTGGGATGACATAGCAGCATAGGATCGAAAAATGCCTAGTACATATACATTAAACAACGGTATCGAGCTTATCGGCACAGGCGAACAGTCCGGTACATGGGGCGATACAACGAACACAAACCTAAGTCTTTTGGATACGGCTCTTGACGGTCAGGTTACTGTCACATTGCCGAGTGCGGGGACATCTGGTTCTCCGAACCCTCTAGCGATTACAGACGGTGAGGCGTCCGATGGCCGAAACCGCATGGTTACATTTGCCGACGGCGGCGACTTGGGCGCGACGGCTTTTGTGCAGTTGACGCCGAACGACTCTGAAAAGATCATTTATGTGCGCAACAATCTGGCAGGATCGCGCAGCATTATCCTGTTTCAAGGGACGTACAACGCGAGCAACGATTATGAGGTTCCCGCGGGGACGACTGCGGTTGTTTACTTTGACGGCGCTGGTTCTGGTGCTGTAGCTGCGAACGTCTTTAACAATGCGTACTTTGACAGCCTGCGCTTGGGCGGAGTGTCTGTGACCGCGATTATTGACGACGATACAATGGGTACGGCGACTGCGACGAACATTGCGACATCTGAGTCCATCAAGGCTTACGTTGACGCGCAGGTTGGTGCAAACAACGAACTGTCCGAGGTTCTTGCTAACGGCAACACGACAGGTGGTAATGACATCCTGTTCGGTGACGACGACAAAGCCATCTTCGGCGCAGGGTCTGACCTACAGCTTTACCATGATGGGACTCATAGTTATGTGGGTGACGTGGGTCAGGGTAACCTGCGTATCCTCGCAGGTAACTTTGAATTACGAAACACAGGTAACACTGAAAGAATGATTTTAGCGGAGGTCGATGCGGGTGTTTCTTTATACTACGATAACGCTGAAAAAATAATTACAACGACTTCTGGCGTAGACATCACAGGCACAGCCGTCACGGACGGTTTAACTGTAGCTGGCAACCTGTCAGTCGATGGCGGCACGATCAAGCTGGACGGGAATTATCCTACGGGTTCCAATAACGTGGCGTTGGGTAATAATGCATTAGATGCAATAATCACTGGCGGTAATTTTAACACAGCGGTAGGCACATCTGCTCTAACCGCAAACACTTCAGGGTATGAAAACACGGCTATTGGTTACAATGCCATGCTTTCCAATGAAACAGGCTTGAATAACACTGCCGTTGGCAGCACAGCTTTAGATGCAAATACTACAGGTGGGAGCAACGTAGCCGTTGGTGGAGGGGCGTTAGGCTCAAACACTACAGCGTACTACAACACAGCGGTTGGTCATACTGCATTATTCTCTAACGAAACTGGGTATTATAATTCTGCGTTGGGTTGGCGGGCACTTTATACTAACTCAAATGCAAGCTATAATACCGCAGTTGGATATAGTGCGTTATACGACAATACCACAGGTGCCAACAACACGGCTTTTGGGGCAGAAGCATTAGAAAACAACACCACCGCCAGCAACAGCACCGCTGTTGGGTATCAAGCGGGGAATGCTAATACTACTGGTTCTGGGATTGTTGCAGTTGGCAGGACGGCTCTTTTAAGTAACACCACAGGAAGCGCCAATACAGGTGTTGGCACAAATGCTTTGCAAAGCACGACAACGGGTAATTATAACACCGCTTTAGGGCAAAGCTCACTTGAAACCAACACCACCGCCAGTAACAACACAGCTGTTGGGTATCAGGCTGCTTATAGTAATAACCAAAGTTCAATAACTGCAATCGGTTATCAGGCCTTATATAACAACGCCACCACTTTAAACACTGCGGTAGGGCATAAGGCTCTTTTTGCAAATACGTCAGGTCAGGCTGTGACATCCGTTGGTTACGAAGCCCTGAGGGACAACACATCGGGGTCAAGAAACACAGCCGTTGGTTATGGTACATTGTCTAATAACACGACAGGAGAAAACAACTCTGGTTTTGGTCAGACTGCTTTAGGTTCCAACACCACCGCCAGCAACAACTCAGCCTACGGGTACGATTCTCTGCAAAGCAACTCTACGGGTGCTTATAATACAGCAATGGGGAAGGATGCACTTCGTTCCAACACCACCGCTGGCAACAACACAGCGGTTGGTTATCAGGCTGCTTATACTAATACTACAGGGGTAAACTTATCGGCATTTGGTCATGGATCTCTAAGGAGCAACACTACTGGTTATAATAATGTAGCACTAGGTATGTCAGCTTTATACAACAATACTTCTGGCATCAATAATATGGCAAGTGGGCAAAGTTCCTTAGTTTCGAACACAACAGGCTCCTACAACACGGCTCTTGGTATGTCTGCGCTCCAAGCCAACACCACCGCATCCTACAACACGGCAGTCGGGTATAGGGCGCTTGAGGATAATACTAGTGGTCAAGAGAACGTAACTGTAGGTGCAGAAAGTTTCTTACAAAACACCACTGGTTCTAGTAATACGTCTGTGGGTACATATTCTTTAGCTAACAACACCACCGCCAGCAACAACACGGCTGTGGGGTATCAGGCGGCATACAGTAATACCACTGCAACTGGCACCACCGCCGTTGGCTATCAAGCATTGTATGATGTTAGCACGGGTACTTACAACACAGGTATTGGGCATAGAGCAGGTCAAAACATCACAACAGGATACCGAAATTTCGCTGCTGCTGCATTTGCTTTGCAAACTTGCTCCACTGGTGGTGACAATGTGGCTATTGGGTATGCTTCCGCAGAAGGCACTACCACTGGTGTGCAAAATATTGCTATAGGAAGCTATGCACTACAGTCAAATACCAGTCAAAACAACAATATAGCTATTGGGAGTAGTGCTGCTAAAAGCGCAAACGGTGGCGCAGAAATGGTTGCTATTGGTCGAGACGCTCTCCGTAGCACTACTACAGGCAGCGAAAATACATCGGTCGGATCTGTTTCGTTGTATGCAAATACGACAGGCACTTATAACACGGCGTTGGGTCGTCAGGCACTTCAATCCAACACCACCGCAGACAAGAACACAGGGGTGGGCTATCAGGCAATAGCTAACAACACCACAGGTACCCGCAACACTAGTTTGGGTTATATTGCTGGATTTACAAACAGCACAGGTGCCTATAACACTTTTGTGGGGGCTTACGCTGGTCAATATTCAACAGGAGCGCAAAACACATTTATTGGTGAAGTCTCTGGATATCTTGTTGAAACTGGAGAAAGGAACACCTTCCTTGGACGCTACAACGGCAACCAAAGCGGCTTGGACCTCCGCACCTCAAGCAACAACATCGTGCTGTCGGATGGGTCTGGGGTTCCTAGAATGCGTGTCTCCTCTGGAGGGGACTTTTATTTTGGTGAAGCTAGCATCTCTACGCCGTCATCCACTCCGGGTAATGGCTCTAATGTTTCAGGCGTTGGTTTTGCTTCTGATGGCGTAGAAACTACCGCAAGGTTTTGGGCTTCGGGTAGAGCCGATCACGGGTTTAATAGATTTGCAGATGGTGTTATCCTGTCTCTGCGTAGTGCTGGTACCGAAGAAGGTTCCATTAGCGTTTCAGGCACAACCGTATCTTATAACGGTGGACACTTATCTCGCTGGTCGCAGACCGCAGACAACACTCGTATTGATGGCCTTCTTAAAGGTACAGTTATGACCAACTTGGATCAAATGGCTGTGTGGGGTGATGAAGATAACGAACAGCTTAACTGCATGGCTGTGTCATCTGTCGAAGGTGATACAAATGTTGCGGGTGTATTTGTAAATTGGGATGAGCGTGAAGATTACACCACAGACATGAACGTAGCTATGACTGGTGATTTAATCATCCGAATTGCTCAAGGCACAACAGTTTCTCGTGGTGATCTGCTAATGTCAGCGGGTGATGGCACAGCCAAACCTCAAGGTGATGACATTGTTCGCAGCAAGACTATCGCTAAAGTTACATCAACGCACGTTACCTGCACATATGACGATGGTTCATACTGTGTGCCATGTGTGCTGATGGCCTGTTAACCGTAACCAGTCAGAAAAGGAGAAAGACATGACTGATACACCAACTGCGGAAGAAATCGCACAACACTACACAGCAATGGGTCACTCTGTTGACTTGCTAAACGCTGGGCAACCAGAGGACATGGAAGACGCCGATTGGACTGACACTGTGTCACGCAACGTAGAGCATCTACAGCTAATGGTTGCAAAAGACTTCTGGACAACGGAAGATATGACTGCGGTAAACGCTGCAATCGCAGCGAACTCGTAAAACTTTAACATAGGAGACTAGCATGGGAAAAAATGAAAAGACCCCCATCACAGTCAATGACGTTGAGTATGATGTAAACGACTTTACGGATGAGCAGAAAGCTCTGCTCAACCACGTTCAGGATTTGGACCGCAAGCTGGGCAACGCTCAGTTCAACTTGGACCAACTGTCTATTGGGCGTCAGAAGTTCGTAGAACTCTTGGCTGAATCTCTGGAGAACCCAGAGGAAGTCGAGGAAGCAGAAGTTGTAAACTAATGGAAATGGACGCGCTTTTGAACCTAGTATTTGCCGCAGTAATCAGCGGTTTAGGGTGGTGGATTAAATCCCAGCACGATGAGATAAAGCGCGTCACCATTCTGCTCAACAGAACCCGCGAAGAGATGGCTAAAGAATACGTCACTAAGTCTGACAGTTCTGAAGTTCTCTCGCAAATTATGAATAAGTTTGACCGCCTTGAAGAGAAAATAGACCGCTTGATGGAGCGGTGAAATGTGGTGTGTTCTTGTATTTGTCGGGTACGGACACACTTTCGTAAACAACTACGGCACAAAGTTTTATAAGGCTTGCTACTACGACTGTGGTGCACCGGGCGGAAAGAACGGTCAATGGTACGATAAACGGCACGTTGTCCATTCAGACGCTTACTGCCCTGAGAGGTACATGGACACATGATTGATCCTATCACAGCCGTTGGCCTCGCCACATCTGCTTATAACGCCATCAAGCAGGGCGTTGCCGTAGGCCGTGAATTGCAAGATATTACAGGGCAGCTTGGTAAGTGGGGCAAGGCTTACAGCGATTTTTCCTTTGCCGAAGAGCAGGTTAAGAACCCTCCGTGGTATTCATTCAGGGGGTCGGACACGCACAGCGCCATTGAGATATTTGCGCAGAAGAAAAAGATGTCCGAAATGCGCAAGGAAATCAAAAACTTCATCAGTTTTCAGTACGGACCGTCCGCTTGGGAGGAAGTGCTGCACATTGAGGCGCAGATGCGAAAGCAGCGTAAAGAAGAGGTTTACCGCAAGGCAGAACTCAAACGCGCCCTAATAGAGTGGACTGTAGGTATTCTAGTTGGTTTATCTGGAATAGCGGGTCTTGTTGTCGTTGGGTACTTTCTCGGAAAACAACAGGGGAAGTGGTAATGTGGTTCTTAGTGTGGTTCATGTTTACAAACAATAAGTTAGAGCATTACCAGCTTGAGCAATTTCCAACAGAGTTGGAGTGCCAAGAAGAGCTTGAGAGGGCTAAAGTGTTGATAACAAACAGTACCACGGTGGTGTATTGCTTTGAGGTTATACCAGAATAAACATGGAAAGTACGTTGTATATGACAAATCAGGAAATATCGTTATAATAACGTCAAACAAGAGAGTAGCAGAGACATCTGCAAGGAGTATAGAAGATGGCGGCAAAAAAGTTAGAAGACCAAAGTAAGTACGATGCTTACGATATGGATGGCGATGGAATTGTTTCTGACGCGGAGATGATGAAGGCCAAAGAGATTAGAGAGACTGAAGATGCGCTGCGCAAACACCTAGCTCAACTGCGCATGGCCCGTTGGACACTGATAGGCATGGGCGTCTTTACGGTTACAATGTTCTTTATACCTTTGGACCGTGTCACGGCACTTAGCGACATAAGCAACCTTTTTTATATTAGCGGCGCAGGAATCGTCGGTGCATTTATGGGCGCAACAGCATGGATGGGTAGAAAATGAGTATATTCACTGCCGCACTAGGACCGATAGCCAACCTCGCGGGCTCTTGGCTGCAAGGTAAAGCTGATAAAAACGCTGCCGCTGCCGAGTTAAAGTTGACCGAGGCTAAAGCCAAGGCACAGATACTTCTTTCTGAGAAGACTAGCGTTGCCGACTGGGAGCGCATCATGGCCGAGGGCGCAAAATCAAGCTGGAAAGACGAATGGTTTGTAATTGTGCTGTCAATCCCGTTGATTTTAGCCTTCATTCCCGGTGCAGAAGGGTGGGTAGATCGTGGGTTTGAGCAACTTTCCAAAGCGCCGGACTGGTATTTTTACAGCTTAGGTATCGCGATAAGCGCCAGCTTTGGCGTTCGGGGTGCGCAGGCTTTGTTTAAGAGGAAATGAAATGACATACAAACTATCACAACGCAGTCTTGACCGAATGGAAGGCGTAGACGAGCGGCTAGTAGCCGTTGCAAAAGCAGCTATAGGCCACACAAATACCGACTTTGGTGTAATTTGTGGACTAAGAACCATTGAAGAGCAGCGTGAGCTTTATAACAAAGGTGCGTCAAAAACTATGAAGTCTAAGCACATTGACGGCAACGCTCTCGACCTCATGGCTTATGTCGGTTCTCGGGCATCGTGGGAAATAAAGTTGTATTTTGACATTGCGGATGCTGTGAAGCAGGGAGCTATTGACGTGGGCGTGGCTGTGCGATGGGGCGCTTCTTGGCATATCAACGACATTCGAGAGTGGGATGGAACAATGGAAGAAGCGTACAATGCCTACGTTGACTTGCGCCGCAGCCAAGGAAAATCCCCATTTATCGACGGCCCACACTTTGAACTAATCGACTAACCGAACACTGGTGTAAATTTAACTTTTGTGTATAATCGCCTTAATAGGAGATTGCTGATGCCGTTACAGAAACTTCAATTCCGCCCCGGTATCAACCGCGAAACTACCTCATATAGCAATGAAGGTGGTTGGTTTGACATGGACAAAGTGAGGTTTCGCTTTGGCTACCCTGAAAAGATTGGCGGTTGGATCAAGCAATCCAGCAACGCTTTTTTAGGGACTTGTCGGGCATTGCATCCTTGGATCGCGCTCGATGGATCAAACTATTTAGGTGTTGGAACGCATCTCAAGTATTATATCAATGAAGGTGGTGGATATAGCGACATTACACCTATTCGATCTACCACAGCAGCGGGAGATGTAACATTTTCTGCAAGTGCAAACACCTTGAGTGCAAACGTAGAAATAATTGATTCAACGATAACGCTATCGTCTGCATCAGGCTTTCCCGAGTCTGGTCGCATTAAGATTAACAGTGAAATTATTACTTATGCTTCTGTTTCAGGAAATGATTTGACAGGATGTGTTCGCGGACAAAACGGGACAACACCTGCTGCGCATACGTCTGGAGATGCGGTTGATTGCGCAACAATAATTGTTTTTGACACAGACCATGGGGCCTTAGACAACGACTTCGTGACATTTTCTGGTGCTGTAACATTGGGTGACGCAGTTGCAGCTAATGTTTTGAATCAAGAATATCAAATAACTTCAATTATTAGTGATGATAGTTACCAAGTCGAGGTTCGTGAGGTTTCTACAATACCTAGCATTACGACAACAACGGGACTAAGCCCAATCTATGTTTTTGCCACAGCAACTGATTTAGGAAACGGAGGGTCTTCTGTTGTTGGAACTTACCAAATCAATACAGGTCTTGATACAACAATATCTGGTAATGGCTGGGGTGCGGGGGTTTGGAGCCGTGGCGCTTGGGGTTCCAGTACGTCTTTGTCTGCATCTGGTCAAACGCTTCGTATTTGGTCGCATGACAATTTTGGTGAGGATTTAATCATCAACGTGCGAAATGCAGATATATACTATTGGGATAAAAGCACGAAAGCTGTTAATCCAATGGGTCGAGCCGTAGAATTAGCTTCGATTGCAGGGGCTAACAAGGTTCCAACGATTGCAAAGCAGGTCTTGGTTTCAGACCGAGATCGTCATGTTATTGCCTTTGGGTGTGATTCAGAGTTGGAACCCGGAGTTCAAGACCCTTTGTTGATTAGGTTTTCTGATCAAGAAAACATATTGGAATGGCAGTCTACGGTCACAAACACTGCTGGTGATTTGCGTATTGGCTCCGGTTCTGAAATCGTTACAGCGATTGAGACACGCCAACAAGTTCTTGTATTTACAGATGTATCGCTACACGCGATGCAGTATTTAGGGCCGCCGTTTACTTTCGGTATTAATGAAATTTCTACAAACCTTACAATAGCTGGACCGCTTTCGGCTATCGCTGTTGAGGATAATGTGTTCTGGATGGGTGCTGAAGAGTTCTACGTCTACGGTGGTGCAGTTCAGCGTTTGCCCTGTTCAGTACGCGATTACGTCTTTTCCAACATCAACAACGATCAGTTGCAAAAAGTTACTGCGTCAACAAACACTGCATTTTCTGAAGTCACATGGTTCTATCCGTCTGCTTCTAGCAACGAAAACGACAGTTATGTAACGTACAACTACGATCAAAAAATATGGTACTATGGAACGCTAAACCGTACAGTTTGGCTGGATCGTGGTGTTAATTCTGACCCAATTGCTGCTGGTTCTGATCACTATCTTTACTTGCAGGAAATCGGCTTTGATGACGGCAGCACTTCACCTGCGACAGCGATAACATCGTATATCGAAAGTAGCCAGATGGACTTGGGCGAAGGCGAACAATTTGTCTTTATGAGGCGGATGATCCCAGACATGACGTTCCGAAATTCGTCCAACCCTACACCTAGCGCCGTTATGACTCTCAAGGTGCGTAACTTCCCCGGTGGTAATTACACTAACACGAACAATGGTTCGGTTGCAAAAACTGCATCTGTCCCGGTTGAGCAATTTACAGAACAGATATTTGTTCGGCTTAGAGGTAGATCGTTTGCGTTTAGAATCGAAACAGATGACACGGGTGTTGGCTGGAGGCTTGGTTCTCCAAGAGTGGAAATCAGACCTGACGGGAGACGTTAATGTCGAGGAATCTAAACCTCCCATACTTCCCCATACCTCCTGATGTTTACAACCAAGAGTATTTTGCGGAGGTTCTGCGGTCTTACTCAACGTACTTGCAGAACATGCAAAACCCCGGCGAAGGGCGTAACACGTTTACAGTATTTACAAACTTGCAAACAGACGACAGCGGTTTGGAAGCTGGCGCGGTGTTTGAGCATAATGGGCAACTTCGTGTGCCTTTGGCTTATTCTCCGTATGTCAGAGGCTCTCAAGCAACAGGAACAGTAGGAACAGTGACGGTGACAATCTCATGAATGATACAATTATTACAATGTCTAACGGCTCTACATGGCGTCCATCTGGTAGCGTGGACACGGTTCATTGCGCAAACTGCGAAAATGCGGTAGATACGCCAGAAGAAATAGCATCCTATCCAGAAGGAAACTGCCCAAATTGCGGTCAAAATTGGACAGGATCAGAAAAAAGAAGTACAAATGTTCAGGTTACGATGCCTGAAGCAATTTCTGGATCAACACTCTAGTATTTTTCAGGAATATTTGGTAGTTTTAGATAAGTAACGACGAGGTTAGCACAATGCAAAACATGGAACGCTACGGGAGAAACGGCGACACGGCGATGGCGCACCTCACCCCCGGTGAGACAGTTGTTCCTCGCGAAGTATTGCAGAGAAACCCTCAAGTGGCTCGCGGCCTTGGTCGTGCGTTTCAAGATGTAGGCGCTGACCCTCGGCGTTATGTCGTTGGGTCAGGTCAAAACAGCATAAATCCTATGACTGGAAAGCCTGAGTTTTTTCTTGATAAATTAATTCCATTCTTGACCAAAGCCGCTTCTAACCCTGCGGTTCAAGGGGCCATTGGTAATGCCGCTCTGCGTAAGTTGCAGGGCAAAGACGTGTCATTGCGTGACGCGCTTCTTGGTGCTGCTGTAGGTGGTGGACTTGGAGCTATGTCAGGCCGTGGAACTGGAATTCCGTTTTTAGATAGCATGATGGATGCTGACCCCGGAGTTGTGAACCAGTTAACAGGTGGTTCTAATCCCTTAACCGCTTTTGGCGGTAAAGAAGGAAGCAAAGCGGCAGAACAAATAATCGCCAATAATCTAAAAGATGCAGCAGGTCCTAAGCGCGCTGAAGGTCTTATGGGCATTGGTGAGTTTTTTGGCACTAACCCTGATAGCGTTATAGGTAAAATGCTAAACACAAAGTTTGGTGAATCTATAGCAATGGGGCTTGGCTCTCAGCTATTAGACAGTCTGTTCAGCGAAGATGTGGACCCTGATCCGTATGGCAACAGAGCGCGTTTCGAGCGTGGCGCTGGAGAAGGGCCAATTAGCTTAAAGCCACGTCCACTTCCTGATCGTCGTGTTCCACAATACGCTGACGGTGGAGTGGCATACTTCCCTCGCAGAAACGGTGGCATTATGCCAAGCGAGGGTTCTGGGACAAAAGATGATGTCCCAGCGATGCTAACCGCTGGAGAGTTTGTAATGACCCGCGATGCGGTAAAAGGTGCTGGAAACGGCAACTTAAATAGCGGTATCAACAAAATGTACGGCATGATGGACCGACTAGAGAGGAAAGCGTAATGAGCGACCCAACCACAAGTATAGCCATACGCCAACTCCCTGCGTACATGCAAGAATACGATGAGGCGTTGCTGTCTCAGATATTTGGTGTACCAGACGAGGACGGCGTTCTTCAGGGCGGTATTATGGATGCGGAAGCGTATCCAGACTTATTCAAAGTTCCTGATTACGTTCAAGCTAGTGAAGACCCGCTTCAAAGTGCTGTTTACGAAACATTTGACACTCCTGAAGAGCGTCAAGCGTTTATGGATCGCGCCAACCCATACTTCATGGATGCAGAGGGCAAAGCTCGTTATCTTCCAGATGCCGCTGATCAGTTCAAAACTGGTGCAACCACCATTGCGGATGCCCTTACTGATTACTTTCCAGATGCCCAGACTTACATTGATGCTGGCACGGGCAGTGTAGACGCAAAAAGCATATACGACACTGCGCTTACAAGCGCGAGAACCAAGGCAGACGCAGGAACCCAAGCATTCGACGCCAAGACAAGAGCCGATGATCTATACGGCGATGCTCGCTTATCTATCGAAGGCGGGCGTGATGTGTTCGGCGTGGATAAAAATGCTTATGATACAGCACGATCAGGCATCACGGGTGCGCAAGGGACGTTTGGTGTTGATGAGGCAAATCTCCGTAAAGGCACAGGTGACTATCAACTTAGCGGTGGTTTAGGCGAAGCTCGTGACGCCCTGAAAAAAGCTGGCGAAGGTGAATTTGGAGCGCGTGAAGCATTTGAGCGTGGAACAGGTCGTGCATTTGAACTCGCAGAGCAGGGGCTTGGATCATTTGACCCATCATCCGCAACGCAAGCATTCATGGACCCTTACAAGGCTCAAGTCGTTGATGCGGCAATGGATAGAATCAACCGTGAGGGCGCAAAGCGTCGTCAAGGTGACGCAGCAAAAGCAATAAGCGCAGGCGCATTTGGTGGCTCTCGTGCAGGCGTACAAGCTGCTGAAACAGAACGCGCTATCGAAGAAACAAAGCAAAACACAATAGCTAACTTGATGTCGCAAGGATATGACAAAGCGTTGGCAAGTGCGATGGCAACAGATGAAGCCGCTCGCAAACGTGCGCTACAAGCATCTGGCCTCACAGGAGAGCTAGGCGCTCGTGGCACAACTATTGAGCAAAAGGCGTTTGAAGATGCGGCAAGCCGTGGATTGGCTGCGGCTGGAACGTCTGCTGGCCTGTCACAGACAGAAGAGCAGCTTCGTCAGAAAGCATTCGAGTCAGGTGCATCACGCACTATGAATGCCGAACAAATGATCAACAGCGCAAGACAAAAAGCCTTTGAAGATGGCAAAGCGCGTGGCCTTACAGGTGCGCAGCTTGAAACTTCAATTGCTCAGGCAGTTGAGAACGCCCGTCAAAGCGCATTTGAGTCTGGCGAAAAGCGGCAACAAACCGCTGGTACAGCACTTGGCTCTTTGGCTGGATCACAGCTTTCTGCTGAAGTGGGTGCGTTCCAAGACGCTGAAAACCGTATGCTGAAAGCCGCTGATATGTATCGCAGCATGGGGCTATCTAGTGCAGAAGCAGAAGCTCGTGCGGAAGAAGACGAAAACAAACGCAACCTTGAAGCAGGCCGTTTGACTGGTGGTTTGGGATCGGCAGTTGGCAATCTCGGTACGGCAGAGGCTAATATCGGTAAGGGCTACGGCGCGTTGGCTGGAACTTCCGCTGACATTGGTACTGCCTACGCTGGCATGGCTCCCGCTGACCTTAGCTACATGTACGGCATTGGTGGCAAACAGCGTGAGTACGATCAGCAAGCTGAAGAGTTCAAGCGTCAGAACCAGCTTGGATACACTCAAGAGGTTCTTGCGCCTTATAGCTACGCTCAGAACTTCCTGACTGGCGCTCCATCTGCCTCAATGTACGGAGCTTATACGCAGCAACCGTCACAGTCTCCTAACCCATTCCTTCAAGGTGTAGGCATGTATGCTACCTACCAAGGCGCACAATAAAGAGGTAAATCATGGCTGAACTATCAGGAATTTACGGCGCAGACCCATTTGCCAACATGACGCCAGAAGAATTTTTACAGATGGCTCAAGGGCAAGGTTTGGGTAGAATGCCTGTTAGCACTGAGTTTCCCGGTTTGGGCAGTGACTTTTCCGACATAGGAGGCATAGATTCTTTTTTCGAAGACAGGGCAAAAGGTGCTTATAAAGGAATTGATCCTAGCGTTCTCGCAAATCAAGCCGAAGCTGGAAACGCACTTGCCGCCGCTGAACTAGCCAACCGTGAAGGTGAGTTTGGAGGTCTTGGTCTTCCATTAGATTCTGCTACGGATCAAGCACTAGAATTGCCAGAAATAGATATGTCTGGTTTAGACGTAGAATACCAAATGGAGCAAGCCGCTAAGAAAAAAGCACAAGGCGAAGCCGCAGAAGCATTTAGAGCAAATGAGGCAAAACTTGCAGGTTCGCAAGGTGGCTTAAACTCTATGGGTATTTCTGAAGCTGCGGTCACTCAAGAGCAAGCCGATGAAGGCTTCCTTGCGGCTATGGATGATTTTTTTGAAGCTGCTCGTGGTGCGGGTCCAGATGCCCCTAAAAAGCGGACTATTGAAGAGTACAAAAAGGCATTCTCAGAAGCTACGGGCATTAATACTAGCGGCAAAGTAGACAAGAAAGACGCTCTTATGGCGTTTGGTCTTGCTCTTATGCAAAACAAGGCAGGCAAGAAATTCAATGTTGGCAAGATGCTACAGTCTGTTGGCGAAGCTGGCGACAAGGCAATGCCTGCGTTACAGCGAGCGAAGGAGCGCGCTAGACAGGGCGCTCTGGCTGGTGGCAAGTATGCCCTAGAGATGGAGTCTGCGGATACTGCAAAGCGAGCAGCCGCGCGCGAAAAGGCTATGGATCGTGGCAAGTATTGGGTTTACAAAAAAGGCGCTGAAGGTTCTGAGTTTGAAGGCTTCGATCAGGGTCAGTTTGTTGATCTTAATAAATATGAGCTTAACAAGCTAATCATGGACCCAAACTTTGAAAAGCAGTTTGATTTTGTTAATGGCTCTGATCGCATGGCTATTTTAGAGAAACGTGCAGAAGGCGTTGACCTTGGGGACCAATGGGATTCATATGAACGAGTATCTTTGATCGGAGGAAAAGCTGATGATGTTCCACCTGAACTTCAAGTATTAGCTGCGCCTGCCGCATCAAACTACAAAGGAATTACGCCAACTTCGTTTAAGTTGGCTGAAACCCCCGAAACAATCGCTCAACGCTTTATAGAGTACCAAGACAGTATTAACTCAGGCGCAAAAAAGTTTGAAGTTTTGATAGCTAATTTAAATGAGGGCATATCTGTTCCAAAACAAATTTTGGGTGGAATGAAGCAAACATTAAGAAATTTTGGTATTGCTGCGGGGGATATGCCAAGCACAGTATCAGACGCCAAGCGTATGTTGAACAATCTAGCGATTGATGAGGCTACAAACATTTTAAAAGAGTCTGGAAAAACCCTCTCGGATACTGATCGACAACTTGTTAAAGATCGTATTGGCAAGATTTCTTGGACAAGTGGTGACGTTGAGTTGATTAAAAAGCAACTTGATGAAATTTATGACTTGACTGTCTTGAAGCCTCAAAGAAACCTTGATCGTGCTGTAGGGTGGCTGGAGCAAAACGCAGGAATTAAGTTTGGCGGAAATGTTTCAGACGTGCCTACTCAAGCTGAACTTGACGCAATGAACAAAACTTATGGTACTAATTATACATTAGATGACTTTAAATAGCGTGGAGATTTGAAATGACCCCTCAAGAGCAACTGCGTCAATTTAGAGATAGTCAAAAAGCAGAACGGTCTCCTCAAGACTTGTTGAAAGAGTTTCGAGCGTCTCAAGGCAGTTCTCTTGGCATGAGCCGCCCTAAAAGTTTTGCCGATTTAGACCAGTCACTTTCAGGAAGAGACGAAGGTTTTGATTACGAAACTGGCGCTGGTGGCAAGATACGTTCTCTAGTTTCTTTTGGAGAAACCCCAGAAGAAAAAGAACTTATTCTGCGTAAAATGGTGGGTGAAGAAGGCTACACAAAAGACTCAAAAGGTCGTCTCGCACTGACTGAGGCTGGTCAGGTTAGTCAAGGCATGGAGCCTATTGGTCAAAACCTTATTCTTGAGGAAGAAGGTCTTAGCTTTCGGGACGTATCAGATTTAGCAGGTATTGCCCCCGAAACAATTGGCGCGGTTATTGGTGGCATCTTAGGCGCTCCGGGCTTGGTGACAGGCGCGGCTGGTGCAGCCGCTGGCGCAGGCTTAGGTCAAGCGGCTGAAGAAGGTATTGAAAGCCTATTGGGCATTCAAAGACAGTCTTTAGGCGAAATTGGTGTTGATGTAGCAAGAGAAGCTGCCCTTGCGGGTACTTTGGACTTCGCGGGTAACGCTATCTTTAAACTTGGCAAAGCTGCAATAGGTGCGGCTGGTAAAGGCGTAAACGCAGGCGCTCGTGCTATGGGCCAAGTCGAACGCGAGCTAGGTGCAGATCAGGCTAACCTTGCTTTAAAAATTATGGACGCGGATGTTCCGGGCTTGCCTAGCTATGGCGCGGCAGGTCTTCCCGCTGGCCTATCAAAGACATCACAGATCGCAGGGGCTATAGGCGGCAACGAACAAAAAAGAGCCATGACGAATATTAGATTTGCCCTAAACGAGCGTGATAAATTGCTTGGGGAAGCTGGCATTTCTACCATTGATGACTTGGCTAGAGTAATAAAAGACTCAGTTCCGCAAAAGGCTAAACAGCTTGAATCTGGATTGAAGTCTGCACAAGACGCTCACATGAAAGCTATTGATGACACAATATCTATGCTCACCAAAACCACAAAGACTGGTGGAGAGATAGACGATTTCGTTCTTGAGTCCCTTGTTAAGAACTACGAAGAGTTCATGAAACAAAGCAAGCAACAGTTCAAGTTGGTTGACGACACTTTGTCCGAAGTGAAAGGCCCTGTAACACTCAATGGCGTTACAAGAGAAGTTGTCGGCGGAGAATTGCCTATTTTTGATATAAAGGCAATGCAGACCAGATTCGGAGACATTATAGACAGTCAGTACGCGGGTGCGAACAAAGTTGCGCCTGATGAGTTTTTGGAGATAGGCCGTCAGATAGATCAGTTGAATTCATCTGGTGCTAAGGAAGGGTTCACAACCTTCAACGGCCTGAAAGAGCTTCGCAAAAATATAAACGACACACTGATGGACCCAGCACTGGGAATCAAAGACACCACACCTAGACGCCTGTTAAATAGCTTGAAGGGCGACATTGATCGCATGATGGACCCTAGTAATTATAAATCTGGTGGCCTGAAGCTCACAGGTGTAGGTGGGCCTCAAAACGCAAAAACAGTCAAAAAAGCGATGGGTCAATTGCTAGATGCTCGCGATGCTTACCGAAGTGAGATCAAGCTGTTTAACGAGCTAGAGACTTTAGGGATCATTCGGAATCTTGGTGATTCAGGTGAGAACGTAAAGCTAACGGCAGGTCGTCTTTTTGACAGAATTACTGATAGCCCTAAAAGAATAGCCGCAGTCTTGAATGCTGCCGATAGCTCTATATCACAAATAAGTCGTGATGAGCTACGCCAGACATTGGCGAAGAGCTATCTCGATGACGCATTGCTGGTAGCGAACAAAGACTTCGGTGATCCATTAGCCTTCAATGGTGTTCAGTTTAACAACAAGATTAAGAAGCTGGGCAAGTCTGGCAAGCTGTTGTTTGAAGATCAGTGGGGCGAAGTTCAGAATCTGGCTAAAGCTCTTTCTTTTAATGGCGTCAAGAAAATTGACGACCAAATGATGCAAAGGATTGTGGCTCAGAATCCTAGCGATGACATCATTACAACATTGCGTAGCGTTCAGGATGCTCAGATCGGTCTTGAAAAAGCACTGTCCTCCAAAGCCTTGAAGGATTTGGCTGACGGAACCATACAGCCTGAAGAGGCAGCTACTATTCTCCTAAACAAAAACACCTCTGCCTCACAAATGGACAGAGTTATGAAGTTCTTTGACGGCAATGACGCAGCCAAAGAAACAATAAAACGAACAATTATAAGTGATATTCTTGGCTCAGTAGATGAAGATATATTTGTAAATGAAGCAGCAGCGTCTTCGCTACGAAAGGCTTTAGAGGCTTACAAGCCAGACATGTTAAACAAAGTTTTGGGTAAGCAGCAAGTTGCAGACATTAAAGAGCTTTCTGACATGTTAGTTCTTCTCAGCGATACGGGTAAAACTGGCGCAGGCTCTCTTGCAGCAGACGCTATTCGCACAGGTATGGTCACAAACCCAGCTAAGAACTTCAAAAAGGGAATTAGGTTCAAAGCATTGAACTATGTTCTCAACAACCCACAAACCATAAGAGCGGCAATAGAATTAAAGGCTGGCCGCACAAGCCCACAAGCCACCGCGCAAAGTTTATCACAAGTGCTGAATGAATCATTTGCTCAGGTCACAGGCTCTGGTGCCTCTCTTACAGAGCGAGCAACTGGTGCTGGGCAAGGTTTACTCGCAGGATTGCAAGCCGCTAACCGTGGAAAGACTGCGATTCGTCAAGGTGGCGCAAGAGCGTTACTGGCAGATCAAGAGGCTGTTGGCCCCGCACCCGCTCCAACCCGAACAAGTGTTCCAGAAGTTGCAATGCCAGTCTCTATTGATGACATGCAAATAACTCAGTCAATAAATCCAGAAGTCATTAGACAGCAAATGAACTTACGGGAAAGAGCGAAATCTAACCCGTACATTGCATCGACTTTACTAGGTGGATTAGGTAACGCTGGTTTACTCTAGTCTTCAATGACTGACGCGATCCCACCAATTCCCGAAGCGGCTGGGATCGTATAGGACGGCTTGACATCAAGCCGAATGTTTTCGTATGTTTCTTCAATCATACGCGAAAGCTGACGGCCAATCGCACGATCCTCGTGATCCGCAATGGCTACCAACTTGTCATAAGCGTCTATAGAAACACCTACGGATTTGTACTTACCGGGGTTTGGCATTGGAGATTCCTTCCCATAAATGACCTTTTCAACTGTATATAATCCCAAGCGGCGTGGGTCAAGACCCAAGTATGGAAATAAGAAGGTCACGATAGATGGCATCAAGTTCGATTCTAAGTGGGAAGGCGAACGCTATCTGTACATCAAGTCGCTCGAACGCGCTGGGCGTGTTAAAGACTTAGAGCTACAAGTGCGCTACAACCTGATCGTTAACGAACAAAAGATATGCGCCTATATTGCTGACTTCCGCTACAAGCGCGAAGACAAGGACGGCGAGTGGCACGAAATTGTTGAAGATGCCAAGGGCGTTGAAACTCCTGAATTTAAACTAAAAAAGAAGCTCATGAAGGCCTGTCTGGGCATAGAAATATTTCTTTCTAAAAAAAGTGCTTGACGTACCCCACGCCATATGGTTATGTTTGGGACTCTAGTAACTTAAAGCGGAAAGGAAACGACATGAACAGTCGTGAGCTATTCGAGCGTCGAGACGAACTCAAGTACGTCATCAGTGAGATGCGCCTTGAACTCAAAGACGTTGAAGAACAACTCTCAGATATATTTCTACCTGTAGCAAAAGATGTGCTGCGCTCCAACGGTAAAGACTTTGGCACTGCCCAAATCACAGAGGGCAACCAAAGGCTCAAGGTAACTGTTGGTAAGAAAGTATCATGGGATCAAGACAAGCTGCGTGACAAGTTGAACGCTATGTCTCCAGAAGATGCACATCACTACGGAAAGCTGACGTTTGCCGTAGAAGAGCGCAAATTCACAGCCGCACCTCCAGCTATCAGAAGTGAGCTTGAAGAGTGCCGTACAGTAGAGACAGGCCGCGTTACAGTCGAGGAGGTAGAATAATGGCTTTGCAGATTATCACAGCAGATCAGCGTTTAGCTGAGAAAAAGGGCCACAAGATTGTGGTGTGTGGATCAAGCGGTGTGGGTAAAACCACACTGGCTCGCACGCTCAATCCAGCAACTACCTTGTTTATGGACTTGGAAGCTGGTGATACAGCAATCGAAGGACATCCTATCGATGTTGTGCGTCCTCGCACATGGGTAGAATGTCGTGACCTTGCGTGCTTCTTGGGCGGTGCAAACCCATCCTTATCAGAAGACCAGCCATATGGTCAGTCGCACTACGACTATGTGGCGCAGATGTATGGCGACTCCTCAGACGTATGGCAGAAGTACGATACGCTGTTTGTGGACTCAATCACCGTAGCAGGACGTTTGTGCTTCCAGTGGTGCTTACAACAGCCTGAAGCGCGCTCTGAGCGTTCTGGCAAGGTCGATACTCGCGCTGTTTACGGAATGCACGGTCGTGAGATGATGTCGTGGCTTACACACATTCAGCACATCCGCACAAAGAACGTGATCTTTGTCGGCATCTTGGATGAAGTCACAGACGATTACGGTCGCAAGCAATACAACATGCAGATCGAAGGCGCAAAGACTGGTCGTGAATTGCCGGGAATTGTGGACGAAGTTATCACAATGGCAGTTCTCTCAGGAGATCATGGTCAGTATCGCGCCTTTGTATGTCAGCCGCTAAACGAATGGGGCTACCCAGCCAAGGACCGTTCTGGGCGTCTCGACGTATTAGAAGAGCCGCATCTTGGCAAGCTGATTGAAAAGATGAATAGTGGCTCACCATTAACCGACAACGATCTTACGTTTGTCGATCCTACAACTCAAACTTCTAGCGAAGGAGAAGTATAATGCTTAATTTTAATAATGTACCCGCAGACGAAAACCCAAATAACCAAGAATTTTCTCTGATTCCTAGTGGCTCTGTGGTTCGCGCAGTAGTTCTTGTTCAACAGGGCGACATCGAATTGCCTGAATTCGGTCAAGGCGCATGGTTCAAGAAATCACAAAGCACATCCGCTAAGTGGATGAACCTTGAGTTCACAATCATCGGTGGCGAGTATGACCGCCGCAAGTTTTGGCACAGCGTATTCGTAGATGGCGATAAGATTGGCCCAAGCGGTATGCCTCTTGCTAAAGAGATTGGTCTGCGCACGTTGAAGTCTATTGTCGAAAGCGCACGAAACATCAGCCCAGCGGACGTATCTCCACAAGCGCAACAAAACCGCAACATCAGCAGTATGATGGACTTGAGCGGTATGGAGATTTGCGCTAAGGTTGGCATTAAGAAGGGCACCAACGGTTATAAAGACAATAACCAACTTATGGCTGCTCTCACGCCGGATAACTCAGAATTTTTGCCCCAAGGCAGTATTCCAATGCAACAAACCACAATTGCTCCGAATGCTGCACCACAAGCTCCTGCACAAAATAGCGGTGCAGTTCCTTCTTGGGCGCAAAGGTAATCTAGCGGCAGGGCCATTCCGCGCCTGCTAGACCACGGATAGGGGGGCCGTGGGCCGCGAACCCCCCAACTTACTATTCTAGCAAATAGGAGAAATCACATGCGTCCAACGTATGAGACAAGTCAAGATTTGATTAATGAGCAAAGTGTAATTTCAAGTTTTTGTAATTACTGGTCGCCGTTACGTTTTGAAAAAATGCCTAAACAATATCACCTTGATTACTGCCTAATGGTTGGTGAAGCAGTCACAGGATTTTGCGAAGTAAAAATTCGAAAAAATACTCACGATAAATACAGGACATATATTCTTTCTTTAGCGAAAGTATCAGCGGCTAAAAACTTACAGGACGCTTGCGGATTATCTAGTGTTCTTGTTGTAAAGTGGAAAGACCGAACAGGTTATACATCGTTCAATTATGGTTGGCCTGTACTTGTTGGTGGTCGCACTGATCGTGGAGATTGGCAGGATGTAGAACCTGTTGTCCATATTCCTTTGTCTGATTTTAAGTATTTGGATTGAGCTATGTTACTTAGACCTTATCAAGAAGTTGCTGTATCTGACGCTTGCACAGCGTTAGACAAACACAAAAACACACTCGTAGTCGCGCCCACAGGTGCAGGCAAAACGATCATGTTATCCGCCCTTGTTGGCAAGAGATACAAAAAGGGAAAGCGCGTTCTAATCATCCAGCATAGGGATGAGCTAGTTGAGCAGAACAAAGAGAAGTTCGAGCGCGTTAACCCATACATCACAACAAGCATTGTGAACGGCACTGTAAAGCATTGGGACGGCGAAGCTGTATTCTCAATGGTTCAAACAATGTCGCGAGATAATAACCTGCGCAAACGCCCGAAGTTTGACATGGTAGTTATCGACGAAAGCCACCACGCCGCCGCAGACACCTATCGCAAGGTGATCGACGCTGTGATCGAAGACAACGAAGACGCAGAGATTGTGGGATTTACAGCCACTCCAAACCGGGGGGATGGCAAGGGTCTGCGCGATGTATTCAACAACTGCGCACACCAGATCGAAATGGCGACACTAATCCGCGAAGGATTTCTTGTGCGCCCTACATCTTATGTCGTTGATCTGGGCGTTAATGACCAACTGGATAATGTGACGCGCCGTGGCAAAGAGTACGACATGGAAGAGGTCGCAGCGATTATGGATCGCCAAGTCATCAACGAACGTATCGTGGATGAGTGGATGGAGAAAGCTGGTGATCGCAAGACAGTAGTGTTTTGCTCAACCGTCTTACATGCCGAACACGTTTGCGAAGCCTACCTTCGCGCTGGCATCAAAGCCAATTTTGTTACGGGAGAAACGCCCAAAGACAAACGCGCCGAAATGCTGCACGATCTTGAGTTCGGTGATCTGCAAGTGATCGTCAACGTAATGGTGCTGACAGAGGGTTTTGATGCACCCCCAGTCTCGTGTGTTGTCTTGACACGCCCATGCTCTCAGAAGGGCACAATGGTGCAGATGATCGGTCGTGGACTGCGCATCGTTGATCCTGAGCTATATCCAAATACCATCAAGACCGATTGCATCGTCATGGACTTTGGCACATCAATCATCACGCATGGTACGCTAGATGAAACAGCAAACCTAGACGGTGCAGAGAAGCGCGAAGGAGAGGAAGCTCCCACTAAGGTTTGCCCAGAGTGCGAAAGCGAAGTCGCAACAAATACGCGCGTCTGCCCAATCTGTGAACACGAGTTCCAGCAAAAGCAAAAAGACGAATTGCACAACTTCGTCATGACCGAATACGATCTCATGGAAATGTCACCATTCATGTGGATTGATCCATATGGTCTTGGCACTGCAATGATGGCTACAGGCTTCCAAGGCTTTACTATGGTGGCGAAGGTCGGAAACTACTGGATGGCGATTGTAAAGCCGCAGACAGGGCGCGTTAGAGTGGTATCTATCGGTGAGAAGGTGCAAGCGATGGCCGCAGCGGATGATTTCTTGCGCGAGATTGAAGATAGTAGCGCAGCAAACAAGTCAAAGCGGTGGCTTAACCAAGCCGCTACGCCAAAGCAAAAAGAAATTCTGCGCAATAAAGGCGTGCAGATCAGCGAAATGGATTTCTCTTGGACAAAGTACAAAGCTGCATGTTGTTTGGGATACTATTTTAATCGAACACAAATTGATAGACTGATTGCAGATAACTGGGAAAGACTAACGGGAGAAGAACATGGAACGATCTGAAACATTAGATACGGCTAAGGAATATGTCACCAAGGATCGTGCCGCTACGCATGGTGATATGGAGTCAAACCTGACAACTATAGCAAACCTATGGTCGATTTACTTAGACACGTTAATCAAGCCGCATGACGTAGGGGCTATGATGGCTATGCTCAAAATTGCTCGCATAAAATCCAATCCCCAAAATGCAGACAACTGGATCGACGGCTGTGGTTACTTGGCGTGTGGCAACGAATTGTCCAGCAAGGAATAAAAATGGCTCGCTTTGAAATGTACCTATTTATGGTCGAATCAGAAAAACAGACGATAGAAAGCTCTGAATATGAATTGATCTGTTGGGTAAAAAATAGCGAAGACCTTAATGAAATTCAGTCAGTGGCGAATGATGTAATCAACACCCACATAGAAGAAGCTGAAAACACAGTTATGTTTGGAACCGCAAGCATAATGGTTAGAGGGGAAGAGGTTATGAATCTAGGATTCAGAAACAACGAAATTGACCCCGATAAAATTGACGAGGTAATAGACCTTATTTCGACAGGAGAGGAAATTGAGCATTGAGCGATAATTCAACAGCACCAGAGCCAATGAAAGAATTGGCACACATACTTGGAGTATTCGGCTGGAACACAAGGTTTTCTGATTTAACAGAAGAGCAAGTACATACGCTGATATTCGGTATCCAAGAAGCAAAAAGATTAGATCAGGAGATTAACATTGGGCAACTCGAAGACACCTACTTTAAGTCAACAGGCACTTGGCCCTCTACTTCAATCCCGTTCTAGGGTCGATCCTGTAGCGGAAAGCATCAAAGAAGCTGTGGATAAAGCAGTCGTTGCGGGTGAGCAAAAAAGAGAGCGCCGTAAATACATCGGGGCATCAAGTATTGGCGACGAGTGTTCGCGCAAAATACAGTACAGATACCTCAACTACCCCATAGATGCTGACAAGGCATTTAGCGCCCGTACACTGCGTATATTCCAGTTCGGCCACGAGATTGAGGACTTTGCTGCAAAGTGGCTCAAAGACGCTGGTTTCGATCTGCGCACAGAAGACAAAGACAATAAGCAATTTGGCTTCTCTATCGCTGACGGCGAGATACGCGGTCACATAGACGGCGTGATATGCGATGGCCCTGTAGCTATGGGCTACCCTGCGCTGTGGGAGTGCAAGTCAGCCAACGATAGCAAGTTCAAAGGGTTTGTACGTCATGGCGTCGAAAAAGCGAACAAAACATACGCAACTCAGTTGGCTCTGTACCAGACCTATATGGAGTTAACTGAAAACCCTGCGCTGTTTACCGTTATCAATAAAAACACCTCAGAGGTCTATTATGAGCTAGTGCCTTACAATAAAGCCTTGGCTCAAGAGGCAAGTGATCGAGCCGTGAATATCTTGACGGCATCAAAAGCTGGTGACATTCTACCGCGTGTTGCGCAAAGTAAAGATTTTTTTCTGTGCAAGTTCTGCGAGTTTTGTGAAACATGCTGGAATTAGTAAAAAATATGGGACGCGCTTGGTCGGCGGCATCCCATATTTAGTAGTTAAGTTGTGAACAGGGACAAGATAATGAATCTATTAAGATATGGCAAGACACCACAAGAGGTAGCAAAGAGAATTTCGGAAGAAGTTCCCCGTAGTGTCCAATTGTCCGCACTTTTCGAAACATACCCCCAAGGGGTGCAGCGCGGTAAGGAATTCTTTCTAGGTTCGTTGCGTGGCGAAGCGGGTCAATCACTCCGCATTAACATCGACACAAGCAGTCCGTGGTTTATGACTGGCAAAGATTTCGAATCAGGCGATGGCATCGGTGGTATCTGCAAGGTGTTTAAAGAAGGTCGCGGATATTCGCTCACAGAATGCCTAGATTACTTCAAGCATCATCTGCCCACAGACTACGTTGCTCCGCCAGAAAATATTGTTAAGCCGAACAATCCCATTAACTTCTCTGTAATGGCATCATCCCCACCGCCGCAGGTTCCACAACAAACCGAACAAAAGCAAACTATTAACCCAAGTACGCCGTTCGAAGAGGAATATGCCTATACAGATGAGGATGGTGTAGTTCTCGTTACTGTGCGCAAATACTTTGATCGGGACGTAACCGGAGAAATTGTTCGGGATAGTTCCGGTAAGCCAAAGAAACAATTCCGCCAGTTCATGAATGGTCGCCAAGGCGTGCCAGAACCGCGCCCCTTGTATAACATCCCGAACATTTTAGGTGCGGATAAAGTTATATGGGTCGAAGGCGAAAAGTGCGCCAACGCTTTAAATGATTTAGGATACGCTGCAACATGCACCATCGGTGGTGCGGGTATGCTGTCCGAAAACACAGCCCATAAGTTTGAATTTACGCAACTGCGCAACAAAGAATTAATCTTATGGCCTGACAATGACGAAGCTGGAAAAAAGCTCGCTCGCATTGTGGAAGCGCAAGCTAAAGAAGCAGGAGCCAAAAGTACACTGATTTTGCAAATCCCCGCTACAAAAGAAGAGAAGTGGGATGCCGCAGACGCGATTGATGAAGGCTTTGATATTAACAAGTTTATCAAGTCGCAAGAAAGCAAAATCAAAAAGCCGATCTCCCTGCTAGACGAAAGCCTGCTAATTGACCAGTATTTCGTTGGATCGCCGCCAGAGCAAAAGTTCCTCATTGGCGATACAATTCCGCTCGGAGTGCCCACAGTATTTGCCGCAGCAGGCGATAGCGGTAAAGGCATGATGACACTCGATCTCGCGATGAAGGTCGCATCAGGCGCATCTATGCAAAGCGCATTCGGTGGCCTCGTAGCAGAACACGGCGATGTGATCCTAATCACGGCAGAAGACGATAAGGGAGAGATGCACAGACGTATCTCACGCCTCGATCCAAAGCGATACCGTGAGCATTACGATCATAAGCTCCGCATCCTCCCCCTGCCCAACCTCGGTGGCGTGTTCCCTATTATGCAGAAGTTCGACAATAGCTATCTCATGGGTGCAGAGTTCGAACGCATCTACGATCAAATGCTGGAAATGGATAACCTCAAGCTCATCGTCATTGACCCTATGGCATCATTCGTACACGCAGATGTAAACGCTGATCCCGCCGCTGGGGCTGCATTCATGGGCCTACTTGCTCAGATGGCAACCGAAACAGGCGCAACGGTCATGGTTAATCACCACATGGCTAAGATTAAGGACAACGAACCTGTCAAGACGCCAGAGCAAGCGCGGAACCTTATTCGCGGTACATCAGCTATCGTTGATGGCGTGCGCTGCGCGTTCTCAGTTTGGTCAGTGGACGAAAGCACAGGCAAGCAACGGTGTAGAGACCTGAACATAGAATACACACGCAATGGCGTGTTCGATGGCGCGGTCGTTAAATCAAACGGCCCAGCTAATCGAGACATCAGACACTTCATTCGTAACCCGAACACAGGCTTGCTCGAAGACCGCTCGGCAGATATTCGCTCATTGGCAATGTCCACAACAGTTCGTCAGCGCCTAGAACACATTGCTGAGTTCGTGCGTATGCGAGAAAACGAAGGTCGTGCAGTGTCTTTCGGTGGGAAAGATGATGGCCTATATCCTGCCGTACACGAATCAAATTCAGGTGAGCCGTGCGTTATATTCCTTAAAGGCGCAGGAAGAGAGTCAACAATCAAAGCCGCTATCACCGCCGCAATATCGGCTGGACTAATTCGTAGGTACACGCTGACAGCAGGCGGAACAGAGAAATGGCTCGGAGCTATGGATGGCCCACTCGCTCGCGGCGAATACGAACGACAGACCGGGCGGGATAACATATAACCCGACAATTTGTTCGGGTTAAAAAGTTAATTGGATTATGTACCCGGTTAACTTTTCGCTTGATTACTCTGGGACTAAATGGTAATAATCCCATATCTACAAAAAGGAGAACAACATGATTCATGTATTTGAAAAAGAAGCGCCGACACTCGAAAAGGCGCAAGAACTGGTCGGTGGCTTGGTCGAAATGGTTCGGTCGCCAATTGACACAGAAATTCAAGTCCTTGTTAATGAAGAGGGATTGCTTAGAGGAATGCCCTTCAACAAAGAGGCTACAGAACTATGCGGCACTGGGATTGTTGGTGACGTTGTGATTCTAAAAGGGTCTGCGAAATGGACGTAGACGCCATTACAGTGCTTAACCGCATAAAGCGGTGCGTAAACACATCTAAGGTCAGAGCCTTAAATAACAATAACCATATGGTTAAACAGCAAATGGAAGAAATAGAGGCTCTGATCGACATACTAGAAAGAAAACTTGAAAAGGTAGATGAAAATGAATCAGAAACCTAAACAGTGGCAAATAGATAAGTATCAAGACATATACAAAAGGGCTTGGGATCGACAAAACAAAATCGACAGAATTGCAAACCCAAAAATTATGCCATCACCTCAAGCAAAAAACGGACATAATGCAGGAAAATTCGGAAAGATGGGTGGAGCACCAAAGCTGGCTCTATCCGAAAATGCCAAAGTTATAAACAAAATGCTCATAAAAGGCATGACCGTAGCAGAAATCTCTGACATACTTGGCAAATCTCACCAAGCTGTAACGCAGGTAAAAAACAGATATAATCTGCCAAGAGAAACAGAGAAATGAAAAAGATAGAGCTACAGGAAGAGGGAATGTTTCAAAAACTTTTGGAACAAAACCTATGCCCTAAATGCGCTCTACCTCTGCAAGACTTGCTAATAGAAGAAAAAAAGATCGTGCAGAAATGCGCGGTCTGTAAACTTACTGTAATATAATTATCGTGCGGATGACCGTGACAGTTAAACTGGTGGCGCAATTTGGTAGCACGAACCAACAACAACTACACCCCGTGTAAGCGATTGTTAATATAAAGTCATCCGCGCAAAAACTTTAACAAAAAAATTTAATACATTCTACCGAATTGTTGGGGTTGACCCATGTTTTGTTGACCGTATTGCTGCGGCGCGTAATAATTTTGCATACCGCCATAGCCGCCATATCCACCCATGCTTTGACCCATGCCGTAACCGCCAAACTGCTGTGGCTGCGGACGCATCTGTTGATACGGATTCTGCTGATAACCGCCCATCATGCCATACTGCTGCTGCTGATACGGTTGCTGCTGATATGGATTTTGCTGTGGCTGGTTGTATCCCATAGCGCCGAACTGGTTTTGATACTGATTGTATCCACCACGCGGTGTTACCATAGGCTGAAGCATCGGCATCTGACCAAATTGGCGCTGTGGTTGCTGTGGAAACCCGCCAAACATTCCCATGCCAGTCGGGCGCATACCGCCAAGCCCCATTCCCATTCGGGGTTGCTGACGCATACGTTGCATCTGCTGTTCCATCTGCTGAATGCGATAATCCTTGTATCCACCAGTGCCCTCAAATGATGTGCGTAACTCGTTCAAACGATCAAGCTGCTCCTGCTGTGGGGATATAGACTTCTGATACTCCATCAACGCCTGATACTGCTCGTTGCCCTCGAATGGGTTGATGGGTTGCGCCGCAACTGGAGCGGGTCGAGAAAATTGCGACATCAGTGACCCCATAATTCCCTGATTTCGTGGATCATAAGCAGAGTCACCCGCTCTAACTTCCATAGTTCGAGCCTGAAGAGGCCGAATCGAATTTGCGAATGGGGAAGGGGTCATGACGATCTCCAAGTAAACTTATTCGGGTTATATCACCTTTCTTTCATCCGATCAACTGCGCGGTCTCCCATGTAAGCATCAACAACAAGCAGCAAAAAGACAGGCAAATCATCTGGATTTATACCTAACCCGAACAAAAGTTCGCAAACTAAGTTGCGCGAGTCAGACAAAGAAAACTTCTCGGGCAACTCTTGGAGAAGATCACTAATGATCCTCTCCGTTTTTTCTGGACTCAAGCTCATTTCAAACCCTTCGGTCTAAGTTTTGGCCTAACCAAATCATGAGATACTTCCTCCGATACATAACACGTCATCATCATGTCATTTCCATAAAGCGCGTACAAGTAATTGTACAAAGGCTCTGCAATGTTCCGATCCATGACCTCCTGACAATGGCGCTCAGTTTCAAACCAAACAGTTGTCCTCATCTTGTTGCCCTGCAAGGTGTAATCAATAAGCAACGCAGTAAAGAACTCAATCACTTGCTTACCCCTAGCTTCTTCATCCAATTTACAAGAACCTGATAGCTCTTTAGCCCAAGCAAATCTGCCGCCTCGTGCAATGTCGGGGCTTTCTTCAAGGCTCTACTAATGTAATCGCGCTTAACATCGTCAATCGCGCCCAGCACATCAAAGCCCTTCTCTTCACCCTCGAAACGATCAAGGGGCAAAAGACCCTCAACCTCGTCCTTAATCCTGTCCAGATCAGACTGCGTTTTCACCTCGTCCAAACGATCCAGCAAGTAGCGGAATGTCGGTTTCTCCATCACCATAGCTCTCCAAATACCTTGCGAAAAACATCGTCCAACATCTTGTCCATCTCACGCTCACTCATCTTCGTCCTCCCGCTCAATCTCTCCCAAGCCATCGCAAAGCTCACAATGATGCAACTCCTCGTAAAGCTCGCCAATATCGCGGCTCGGTGAATGTGGCTTCGGGACTTCAACAGCCACAACGCCATCACCATCGCAGTCGGGGCACGGCATCATCGCGCTTTCTTGCAAACTCACAACATAATTTCCCATCTTACTCATCCTACCAACTCCCTACATATTCAACAGAACGCCAATCCCCGCCATCAACCCAGTCAGCAGCTTTGCGCAGCGCATTGACAGTTTCACGAACTTGTTCGGGTTCGCGCCAATGAGCATAAACGCTGCGGTAGCTCGGCATCTCATCAAGATCATTCGGGTCAACCAACTTGCCACCCTCAACAGCGTTGGCAATGTCCCGCAAGTCATCACTCTCAAGATAAAACCTGTGGTCGTCGTTGGAGTCGTAATGATCCTCAATGTAATTGTGCAAAGCCCAGTGCTTACGCCAGTAAGCCAGCTTTAGACGCAAGCCCTCAACCTCATAGCCATCAACAACCTCGCGCTTGTTGTCACCAAAAGAAGGCGTGTACTTGTCGCCCGTCAGATACATATCTAATCCCATGATAATTCTCCATTGTTTACTAGATAACCCTACATAACAAATCTTATGATTTGGGTCAATAGTTAAATAAGAAAAATTATGTTCGGGGCGGATTATAATCGGGATTTAAATCCGTTTTGTCATAGAACGCACAAAAAAACCCCCGCCGTTGCAGTGCGAATCCTAGCCGGGCGGGGGGGGAGTTTATCGCCAAGAATACGCACAGACTCAGCGATACCTGCCCCTTATACATATCGCACACTTGTTCGGGTTGCAAACATAAAGAAGGGCGGAAAAACCGCCCCTCTTTTATCTGCCCATAATCCAATCAAGCCAAGATTTCTTTTTAACCTCGGGCGGATCAAGAGGCTTGAAAAAAGCAAGGCGATTGTTGATAGAAGATTCAGTCCTCCCTAAAATCCCAGCAATATGCCGAATAGAAACATTCTTGCGCCTCAAATCATCAAGGGTCTTGTCATCGTACTCAGTCCAAACTTTATATGTTCTTTTTTTAGTCATGCTATCTCTCCTAAAACCAGCCAGCAGAAACGCCAGCAATCCAAAGACCAACAAGAGCAAAGCAAGCAATAGCAATGAAAACATCCTGCCAATCAATGCTCTTTAAATCGCGATCCATCTCCTCAAGCATCGCAATAAATAAATCTTTCTTATCCATCACGCCGCCCCTTCAATTTCACCAAGCGCACGTTTAAGCGCACGCTTAATGCGTTTCGATCTATCGGGCAGAATAAGCGCATCTAAGCCCTCAATCAGCCACTCAAGCTCAGTTTCGGTAATCGACACTTGCGCGGCAGGGAGTAAATACACCCCGCCGTCAATGTCAGTTTGTTGTAAAAACCTCATGCCGCTTCTAGCTCCTCTGCTCCTACACGCTCCACGCGCTCAATGATAATGTCATAGTCAGCGATATAGTCGCCCTTCGGGTCGGGGTATGAATCAGCGTCCTCAATCAATGACGTTTGAATAAAACCATTCTCGTTGACCACATAGTCTTCGAATTGGTCGCGAACCTCGAAAAGCGCGGCCTGTAATGTCGGGAACTCCCCGATACGATAGCCGCCCTTGTTGCAAACAAGAGCGCCTTGTCCTTCTTCTCCCCACTCGTGAACAGTAATTCCTAAAACTCTTGCTGTGTAACTCATGCCGCAACCTCCTCAGCTTCGGATAAAGCACGGCGCAAACAATAGTCGTCTAACCCGAACTCTTTGTAGCCGTCCTCGATCATCTTGTAATACCCACCAGTCGGGGGACTTGTTCGGGTTTTGTCATTAATCTCATATACAAGCCAGCCACAGTTAACTTTGCGCCGATTGTATAAAGTCGGATAACCCTCCAACCTGTCAAGAGCACGCAAACAATCGTGCGTGATCTCCCACAAAACAACGGGGCAGATATAATCTGGATCGGGCACAATATCAGCAACGCCTCGAAAGACTAGCCGCGTGTCGGGCAGGTAAAACCCGCCCAATGGTTTGGCCTTCGGGCAGCGATTTGCCATCGCGTCCCTGTTCGTGTTCATTCCATATGCCATGTAAAGCATCATGCAGCCTCCTTATATTCAGACGCGGGGCGATCAACGTGACGCGCCGAAAGCTCCTCATTGTACCAAGTGAATGAGGCTTGGTGATCGTCAGCCTCAAGCATCGCATTAACGCGCTTTAAACGTAGATCAGTGCTATAACCACGCTCAGTCGCAACAGTGCCACAACGGGACCAGCTATAGTTGATGCAGTCTTTCTGCCATTGCTTGCGTCTATCCTTCAGCATCACGCGGCCCCCGTATTAACAGGAGTAAAAATAACTTTGACAACGCCCAAAGCTCGCAGATCATCCATAGACTGCGAACTATGCTCCGCGCCAAACTCAATCGCCTCATCAATCAAGACATCGTTTAGCATATTCAGATAGTCCTTGCTGAACCGCTCAACGATAACTTTTTGCGCGTAACTTGCTGAACAATGTGCATCGTGTGCAATGTACTTCACGAACTCACTAATAATAAAACGCCGCATGGCTTTGCGGTCATGGCTATTACCCTTGATGAATTCTACATTAGAGCGGTAGTGATCCTCGCCCAAATAAGAACCATCCAACCAGCAGCGAAACATACGGCGTGTCGCGTGGTTGCTGTCCGTGGTTAAGTCACCATCTAAGTCGCGCAAGATGCGGGTTCTGATGTTTTCGTTGGTCATGTCATATACTCCGTTTTACTAGATGTCCCATATATACCCATGCCATATAGGCACGTCAAGCATAAAAGGTAAAAAAAATTATGCGTTGATTTCATTACATTATTTACGTCAGAAAAATTCACGTCAAAAGTTGACGTAGTTGACGTAACGTAGAATTGTAAACAAAACCAATGGTTTATTAGTTTACGTCAACTACGTCAAAAAACCGTTTTGACGTAAATAGTTTAATAAAATCAAAGAGTTATTTTACGTCAACTACGTCACCCCCCTATAGGGGGGGGTATATACCTTACCCCCCCTGATGTAATTGTTGATTGATGATGTTGATGTGAAGTATGGGAACTATTGGGCTTGCATGGGGCGAAGCCGCGCGGTAGAGTGTGGCAGGAAATCAAGCGGGGAAAGTGTTGTGCCGAAAGTCGGGGAGCAAATCGAAAAAGGCGGAAAGCGAATAACGCCACCGCAGCAGAAGTTTCTGGATAACTACATTCATAAAGATATGACGCAGACCGCAGCAGCCAGAGCAGCAGGATACAAAAACCCGAACGTATCAGCAGTGCAGCTTCTAAACAATCCGCGCGTCAAAGAACGCATGGAAGAAATGCGCCAAGAACTCGAAAGCAAATACGGGGTCACAATAACGAAATCTGTTCGGGATATGCAGAGACTTCGGGACGAAGCATGGGAAGCAGGGAACTTCGGTGCAGCAATCAAAGCAGAAGAACTGCGCCTGAAAGTGACGGGCCTAATGGTCGCTCGTAGCCATGTAACGCACGAAACAGTCGATAACCTGTCGCGTGATCAAATCGTTGAACAACTCCAAGAATTCATGCAGCGTGCTAAAGATCGAATGATTGACGTAACACCTGAACAAAATCCCACAAAACCCGAACATATCCCTATAACGGATTATAGCGGCGAAGCCGACGAATAGCGCCTGCGCTCCATGCGGGGCGGCTGGCGGGGTCGTAGAGCCACAGAAACGCCCCCCTCAGCGCCGATTCGGGTTTTTTCGGGTTCGGGGTGCTGAAAATTGTTCGGGTTATTCTACGGGCCTCTCAGCGCCTCTCAGATAAATCACCAATATTCGGGGTTCGGGGTTCGGGATTCGCCAGCGTCGGGGTCAACCCGAGTAATTGTTCGGGTTACTACGTCGGATAACCTACAGCAGTGTTATTGTATCCAGTGGTGTTACCCGGCAGCGTAACCTACAGCAGTGTTTTGTGCGCCAGTGGTTTTGCCCGGCAGCGTAACCCGAACAATTGTTCACGAATCGCGCCCGGAAGAAAATTCAACCCGGTGCGATTTTTCCTGTTGACATACTATACAGTGTGGGATAGTGTGGGATTATTCTAGTAGAGAGGAAAGAAAATGAAGTATTGGGAAGTAGAGCACAACGAGCAGCACTTGCGTATCGAGTGGAACGGAACCAGCAACTTTAACTTGCAAACGCCAATCGGAGGGCAGTGGGTCGATTACCATTGCTTCACTTGTTACGGAATCGACAGCGAGCAAGAGGCACTTGAGCACGCTATGGAAGTATTAGAGCAGGAGGAAGCGGCATGAAGTATCAAGTTTTAGGGTGTGAGACTGAATTTGATCGGATTACATTGCACGAGTCAGACAATTACGACGAGGCAAAATCATGGGTCGTAGGATATGTTCGGTTTGATGGACTCAAGAAATCGGGATATGATCACATCGCGATTCGGGAGAGTGGGACAGACTATAGGTCAAGGTTCGATGACTATGGGTGGACTCATTACTAATTAATCGGGCTTCGGGCTTCGGGCTTCGGGCTTTCGGGTTCGGGGTTCGGGGTCGGGGTATAGTATATATACATAAATATATACACACATATATACACACATATACACACATGATCGCGCGCATTCCTTCTGAATGTCGCGTTTTTTTGTGCCGATTGAATAGCGCCGCGCGTTGGCATCCAACGCTAACCCGAACAATTGTTCTAATTAATCCCACAAAACCCCTTGTCATATGGGAAAATATGCTTATATTACTAGGTATAGGGCGACAGCTTTGCCCTACTAACTCTAGAAAAGATAGGAAAAACAATGACTTACACCTTTGGAATAGAAATCGAAACAAGCGGCGCTAGCATCAGCGCAATCAAAAGCGCATTAAGCAACGCCGAAATCCGCGGCTGTGACGTTAAACCGGACGGCACGCCAAGCGTTGACGCCGAAATCGTGTTGCCACCATTGGCCGCGTGCGATTTCGCATTCGATTATATCAAGAAAATTTGCCGCGTGTTGGACCGCGTTGGCGCGCGCGTCAATTCAAAGTGCGGTTTACACGTTCACATTGGCAACGCGCCGTTGAATGACGACACGCACGCCGTTCGCTTTTGTGGCGATAGCATTTTAGAGCGCCATAGAACTGGCCGCTATATCACAGGCGCATATGCTGACCCTATGGATTTTGTCGCGGTTCAAGATATTATGTACCGCTATACGCGGCAACAATCGACAATTAACACAATGTTCCCGCGCTCACGCACCGACAACCGCTATTGCGCGCCGCTATCGCTTGCACGCATTGAGCGCGCCACAACAATCCGCGAATTGACGTTCGGCAAATTCACCGCCGTTAATTTGGAAACATGGTCACGCGGCACAATTGAATTCCGCCAAGCGTCCGGCACCGTTGAAGCCGACAAGATTATCAATTGGGTGAAATTCCTGTTGAACCTAGTCGAACACACCAACACGGCACGCGTTGAGGGTGGCACCCGAACAATTGTTACCGATACACCCGAACAGCCATTCAGACGCGGCGCGCGCGTTGGCGTTCAATATTCCATGATGCGCTCAGATGGTGGCGCAACCACGCAAGAAATCATGGATGCAACCGGATGCTCAGAGCAACGTGTTCGCGCCGCCGTCTCTGAAATCAGAGCGCGCGTTGGTGACGCCGCCGTGGTCACCAACACACAACAAGCGAACGGCGCGCGCTATGGTGACGGCACGCATCACACATCATACACCGTTTTGTTTTCTTTTGAGACCACAACAGACGGCGCGACACTGTTGCCAGAGCACCGCATAGGCAACCCGTCAATATGGGCGGGCTTGTCAGATGAATTGTTCGAATGGTGGCACAACCGCGTTGAAACATTGACGCGATAAAAACAACAGGCGGCGCAATAACGCGCCGCCTAATCTAGCAAAAAGGAAACAGGACAATGAAAAGATATATTCACTTTGTGGGCTTCAGAACAAAGCAACAATTCACCAACGCTGTTCGCGTATTTGGACAGCCGGATTTCGTCCATAGTATTCACGATCATAGAATGTATGGTGATACAGGTTTTCCAATTGATCCAAAAACTGATTGCGTGGTTTTTGGTGACAAGGGGCACGATACGCCGCGCCAATACTCTGACAATGACAGCGACAGAGTTAGGCATAGGTATCGAGACTTTTAAATATATCTCACACCGACAGAGAAGCCCGCCAAGCGCGGGCTTTTTGCTTTTCTAAGGTACCCTAGGCAACCCGAACAATTGTTCGGAAATCGGGGTATATGGGGCCTGTGCACCCCCCCTTATATTCGGACAATCGGACAGCAGCCCCACACAGTGTTCCCCACCTACAATCACCAGTAAAAACCTTTTTAGTCCGTATGGGACCCATGGGCCGTCAAAAAATTTTTTACAAAAAATTCCATTGACCCCTCCCGTATCTTCCCATACCGTACCATCTGAGTTGGAGGGTTTTGTATGTCTAAAGAGCTTGATCGTTTTGCTTTTGGTTTTGCGTCTAATGCGAAGGTTTTTGGTTACATTCCTCCGGGTATTGTTACGAGTTACAAGATTCAGGATGTTACTGGCGTTGTTTGGTATCGCAAGGGCCCGTTTCAGGTTGAGTTGTTTATCGTTCCACCGAATTATATAATTCCTGAGCACACTCATCCGAATGTTGAGAGTTACGAGATGTATTTAGGCGGGGACATTTTGTTTTCGCATTCTGGTCGTTGGGTTGGCGACGATGATTTGTTGCGGGTTCGAGGTTCTGATGATTTTCGCGGCGCTTTGATTAAGGTTGCGACTGACGATTTGCACGGTGGTGTTTTTGGTCCTCGTGGTGGTGTTTTCATGTCTATTCAGCGTTGGTTGAATGGCGTTGAGCCTCACAGTGTTGCGCATGATTACGATGGTGTTGTTATGGGTTCTGATCATTTGGATGGTGTTAGGGATGGAGATGCTGAGGTTAAGAGTGATTTGACGTGGCGTGATGCGGCTCGTTTAGAGGAGCATTTTCCGAATTCATTTGTGGGGGCTGTTGATGCCTAGATACAGGTTAAATTACGGCGAGAGTTTTGAGTTTGACGCTCAGGGTGCTGGTGAGGTTGTACCTGTTATGCAGGGTCGTCATCGTATTGGTTTTGGTCATAACGAGCGTGATTTCATGCGGCGTGCTGCGATTGAGATGTGTGAGTGGAGCGGTGATAATTATTACTTTCACAGTCGTGATGCTTTAGCTGGCAGCATGTTGCGGAGTGGATTGTTGGAGGTTATTGATTAAATTTTCTGTTCTTGTTATGGTTACTTTGTAATTCAGGAGATTTTTACATGGCCGCTGTTATGACTGCACCGATGGGACCTCCTATGGGTGGTCCGATGGGTCCTCCACCCGCTGCACCTCCAGTGATGCCCAACTTGGGTGGGATGGCTCCTCCTGTGTCTGGTTCACAGGGTAGCAATTCTTCTGTTGTTTCTGGTTTTGGCGGCAGTGCGAAGGGCCGTGCTGGTTTTAAGGCATCGTTGCGCAATCGCAAGGAGCAGTTTCAGCAACGGCAGATGCAGATGCCTCAGATGCCGCAGGTTCCTATGCCACCACAGGCTATGCCTCCACAGGGTCCGGGCGCGAGTTTTGGTCAAGTTGGCGGTGCTCCTATTGGTGCGATGCGTCCTCCACCTCCGATGCAGCCTATGGGGGGTCCTCCGATGGGTGTTGCTGGTCCGGGTCGGATGGTTGGTGACAATACGAGTGTTGGGAGTGCTCCGGTTCAGATGATGAGCGGCGGTGTTGTTCCTTTGTTTAATGGGTTAGGTCGTTACTGATGGACTACGATCTTCTTGGCAGAGTTATGTCGTTGGTTTTGAACGACAATTTTTACGCCAAGACTCCTTCTTGGGCTACGCGCAATTCTGTTTACCGTGCTATTGAGCATGACAAGTGTTTTGTTCATAGGGTTGACGGTGAGGTTGTTGGTTATTGCACATGGGGATTTTTCACTCGTAGCGAGATAGACGATGATTCTTGGGATGGTTCTGAGGTTTTTGCGCGCGATTGGTCTGAGGACTTGATTTTGTTCTTTCCGAAGTTTCAGTGCCGTGCTGGTCGCAGGGATGTGATTAAGTTCATACGGGACATTCAGCAATTTATGTGGGATAATCACCCTGAGATTGCTACTGCTGAGGGTTTAAGGTTATATCCTGATGGCAGTAAGCGCGATGAGAAGTGGCATAGGAAGGTAGCATGAGACATTTATTTGGGCCTTTGCGCCATTTGAACTTTTGGGAAATGGCTGCTTTTGAAAGTAACGGCGGCGAAACGGGTAACAATGACGACAGCCCGAGCCCTGCACCTCCTCCCACGGTTTATGAAAACGATTACAGTGATCCGAACAGCCCTAAGTTAGACACCGACCCGAACACGCCGGGTACGCAGGTTAGTACAGTTGGTGGGCACAGCACCGACAACGACGACAACAACACTACTACGACCACGACGACTGACATACCAGAATTTGATACTTACTATGACGCGATTGATGCTGGTTATGGAGGTCAGGAGGTTAGCATTGGAGGTCAGAATGTTTTAGCTGAAACGGCTGACGGTTATACTGGCAGTGGTTATACGGCTAATGACAGTTACGTTGATGATACGTTTGGCACAGGTAATATTTACACGGAATCGACTCCGGGTGCCAGCACTGTAAATTATGGCAATACTGTTGATTACAGCGATAATGACAATGATTACAGTTACGTTGACACTTCCAACATACAGGGGATTTCTGATGCTTCTGGTGTTGATTACACTCCAATATTTGTTACAGAAGGCACAAACCTCGGCAGCACTTACGATGAGGTTCCTACTAATACTGAGTTAAATGCTGTTGAAAAAAATCTTGTTTCCCTCCACGGCTGGACAGACAACGGTGATGGCACAGTTACAAATAAAAATGGCGGAATTTACGATGGTGAATCTGGTGGGTATCTTGAAGGGTATTCTTTTGAGGGGCCAGATACTCCTGACGTTTACACTCCGCTTGATTTTGACGACGAGGATTACACGCCTACGTCTGATGAGTTAAACGCGGCTATTGACGCTGCTGGTGGGATTAATTTGACGGACAGTGATTATGCTGCGGATGTTGATTATACGACGACTGGCAGCGGC
>Ga0208899_1000077_pt1 | contig 55677 bp, 47 predicted proteins | sample VirMetDEL_Nov_24_FD_184518 | JGI IMG/M metagenome (GOLD analysis project Ga0208899, IMG submission 184518) | Aqueous microbial communities from the Delaware River and Bay under freshwater to marine salinity gradient to study organic matter... | ecosystem: Environmental > Aquatic > Marine >... | reverse complement strand
AATAACCAGTCACTCCACCGTTGGCAATGGGAATGTTTGAGGCTGAACCCGCAGTGTTGAGAATGTTACCATCTTTATCAGCAATCATTACTGCTTCAAATAGTGTGGTGCCGTTTGCTAGGTAACTCTGACTATTTTTGTTCCACTGTGCCATGTTTTAATCCTTTTTCTTGTTCCCTACCGCATCAGCTGCAAAGAATGCAGAGACTAATACGGCAATAGATGCAAAGTATGTGGGTGCAATGTCTGCAATTAACTCTGCACCTTTATCCAATCCGAACAGAGACGTACAAAAAATACCGAAAGGATATACTAAGAGACCAATCAAAGAAAACCATGCCATCTTACGTATAGCATCACGTTGTGCGTCTTGGTCTTCCAATTCTTTCCTTTTAAATTCTAAATGCATATCCCATTCTTCTTTTGAGATATGTCCATCACCATTTGCATCGATTTGTTTTGCTACTTCAGAATCAAGTGTGTGTTCGTCTGACATGTTTATTCCTCTGGTTTGTTTAACTTTAAGATATCAGCCTTTTCAGTTTCAATTACAGAGAGTATAAGGTTAGTCAAGTCAATTTCTTTTTTGAGGAACCACATTTTCTTTTCTAGTTCCTCAAGTTGTTGCTGATAGTATTCTAACTCCTTTTCTTTTCGGAGTTTTTGTTCGATAACATCACTTATAAGTAATATCTTATCATTCATTTATACTTTTTCTAATCTCACCATCAAACGTTCAGCACGATTGGTCACTTGTTTGTGCCATCGTGAATCACGTCCCTCAACTGCCGCTTCTGCCCAGTCACCTGCTTCGAGTGCAGTGTTGAATTTTTTGAACTGTGACAAACGAGGGCGGCCCATGTTGAACATCATATTAACAACTACCTGTTGCACTTCTTCGGGAAATCCTTCGAAGGTGTCTTCACCGTAAAGTACATGACATTCTGAGATAGAAGTGTCGAGGTCTTTCTCGAAACATTCCCATACTCGTTCTTTCGAGACTGGCGTTCCGAATTCTTGTCCCCATTCCGCATCATTCTCAGTAATAAGGTGACCAACACCAAAAGTGTGAAGTCCGAGATGGTCTGCATATACCTCGTATACCACCCCCTCATCTACCTTTAGTGTTTCGAATACTGCTTTTCTGTCCATATCTATTTCCTTTTGTGACGTTCTTTCTCTTCTTCTAGATAATTCATTAGTAATGTCAAATAAATTTCTCTTTCCCAGGGTATCATATTATCAAGTTCAGTTAAACTATATTTATGATGTTGCATTAATTGAAAATTTGTGTTGTAGTAATTAAACAACGATTCGTGGGAAAGAGCCACTAAAAAAAATTTTGTATTCCCCTCAGTACTTTACTTTGATTTGTTTGACAATTGGTACACTGAAAGTTTGATGTTATGGTCAAACTGGGTGCATCATCAAAAAAACTACCAAGTTTCCCTAACTGTTCAAAGGTTAGACTCTCAACAAATTCATCCAAATCTTCAGAGTCCACTTCTGAACAATGATAGACGTTGTTCTCATCAAAAATCATAACCATCGAAGATTTGAGTATTTCGAATAATTGTTGAGATGCATCGAGGTTTGTTATACTAGATAAAGTTTTTAAAGATGGTAAATCTAATTTTACACCAACACTATCGGATATCATTACATTGTTATCTTCTGGTAAACTACCTTCAACTTCGGCCGATTCTAAATTCAATTCTACTTTGTTGGATGTTTTACAACTGTCATTTTCACATGTTATCATTACAGACGCAGTTTCACCGATTGATACTGACCGAACTTTTAAGAATAACCACTCCATATCAACTGAACAAAGTTTATTTGGTTCTACTTTGTTATCTGTAACAGACCTCAATAGTTGTTTGACGGATTCAACTATTTGTTCATTATCTTCACTTTCTTGTGCAATAACTAATATTTTTTGTTCTTTCACTAAGAATGGTCTGTACTCAACCGTTTCTTTATTAACAGGTAAAACTGTTTTGTATTTTGGTGCGGTTTGAATTGGTAACGCCATTATATATCCTCATAATTTTATGGTAGACCCAATCTACCCAATATTGACCTTGCAGAGTCAATTTTAGTCCCTGCACTTCTAACTGTCTCTCTTAACGAACCACCATCACCACCAAGTCTATCGACTACCGAAGCGACATCACCCGCAACATCAAGTACTTGTCTTCCAGTATTCAGTTGTGAATCTAAGACTGATGGTTCTGGTAAGTCGTTATACTTAGTGGTGTAATACCTAAAGGCAAATTGCACTTCTTGTTGCAAAATGATATCAGTACTATCATAGTCAAGTTGTTGTGCTGCGATAGTAACAGGAAATGCATCGTGTAAAATGGTTGTATGAGAAACACTACCATCACTTCTTAAATGATTTACATGTACTTGACCAACGTATTCGTTTTGATAAGAAAACTTTGGTTTGTATGTTGCGTCATTACCTTCTGATACACTACCGTAGATGAAATTGAACCACGATTCAAACACTTGTTTTTCTGCAAATGAATTATCACACATGAAACTAAATGATGCAGTTGCATCGTATGCAACTTGTTGTGGCATTGTATCAACTACACCGTAAGTTGAAAATGGTGTTGTTTCTAAAGTTTTTCCAGGCATGATTGCGGATTTGCATAAAATTGCATCCACAGATATACCCAAAGGCGGGCAGAAAAAATATGTAGAAAATTTGTTTGGCCTTGCTGCATTACCTATTCTTGATTTTATTCTATCTACACTTAGTTCTGACATTAGAATTTTTTCCTACTATTTGCATATACAGTATTTGCGTTTATATTGAATCGAGATGATGGTAACATTGAAACCATATCCCAATGTTTTAATGGCACTTCAAAAACTCTACTTTCTATATGTGTGTTTAGATATCTTTTTAAACAAGGTTTCATGAATCTATACCTAGATTGTTTTATCAACATGTCGTAGGAGATTCTCAATTTCATAAGTCTTTCATTTGAACTTTCTTCATTCATCAATAACTCATATAAATTACTAAGAAGAACTACTCTATATCTCGGAGCTATGTAATGTAAGTTCATCCCAAGGAATCCATCAGAATATATTTCCATGGGTATAACTAGAGGAAACCTATCCCAATATGGTAAAGTTTCTTGATATTTTGCATCGTAGAAGAACATGTACATCTTCCCTACAAATATCTTTGTTACAACTTCCCCCTCTCTTAATAACTTATCAGGTCTTTTTCTTATGTTTCTTAGTTCAATCCTGAACCAATTTAAAGCTTCTATACTTCTTTCTTCTATCTCAAACGGTTTCAAATCTGAAAGTTGTTGAAATAGTTGTGCCATTTATCTATTTATAGTCCATTTTAAAATATCGTTTTCTAAAATAGAAGTTTCTTCTGTCATATCTAAAAATATAGCGTTATCATCATCAGTCGGATTTTCTTTTTTCCATTCCACAGTGCCTCTTTTGATTAGTTCGTACAATTTTTTACCCGATGGTTCGAACTCTTGAGTAGAATATGAAATATGATTTTCTAGAATAAACCCTTCCATATAATTATTATGATGTTTTTCAACAAATGCATAGAAGTTTGGATAATCTTTTTCGTTGTGACTCTTAAAAGTTTCATACCAATCATCATATTCCATTTCTCTACCTTCAGGTACATCTTCTGGTTTGCACCAAACAACAAAATCTAGGTCATAGAATTTGTTAAGTAACATCGCTTTCATCCTAGAACTACCGGGATGAAAATGCACACCTTTTTCTGTAGTTAGTTTTGCTGTTGGTGGTGTCCAGAATCCGTGGTCTCGTTTACATTCTTGATATAAAATCCAAAGTTTACCGATGTGCCATAGTCGATTGAAGTCAGTCTCTTCTACATTAAACGATGGCATATTTTTGAGAGAGTTTAATCCATACTTGAAATTATCTTTGGTGCCTTCATTAATGACATCCTTTATTTTTACACGAAGGGGTCTTTCTGGAACTTTAAGAAAAATATCTTTTAATTCATCTTTACCCACTGGGATGTATGTTTTTTTAGAGGTTAATTGATAACCCTTTAAAATTCTGCGTCTTTTTGATATCATATTATTTTAACATTGATTGATTTTGTTTTGATTTCTGTTACAGATGGATTAATACTTAGTAGAGGTAGTAAGTCATGTTTTGTTATTTCTCTATCAACTTTTGATTCTATCACAAACCTTGAATTAGTATTCTCACTCAAGAGATGACTGATATCATCAGAACAACTACCAATAAAGTGTGGGGGTGTTTCACCCATCATGTTTGTCAGTTTGAATGCAAAATCCCACATATCCTTTCTTTCTTCTTCTACGTTTACTTCTATCATAGTATCACAAATTCCATAATCTCTACATTTTTCAATAGGCCACAGATTGACCCATTCATCAAATGAAAGCACATCTGAATCACTATCTCCCACAGCATCCCAAAAAACAATCTTTTCATCTAAACTATTTGTTGCGTAGTTTGCACAAAATCTATGTACTCCTGGGTGTAGTTTTATCTTTTTGCCTGAGTCTGGTCTGATGCAAGCCTGCATCGGGGAATATAGTCCTATTGTATTTTTTTGGTCTATCATCCATGACACTTTATTAGAATGAAACCATCTGTTTATCTTAGGGTTTTCTAAGTCTCTACTTTCAGAATTATAGAACTTGTATCGTTCTAATACTTGTAATACATAGTTAGTGCACATATCAATATCATTGAAATGCACTCTTTCTATTCTTGTTAAATCCAGATAGTCACGAATAGTAATGAGTTTTGGTTTATAGTGTTCAGAAATCTTTGTAAACCAGTCATATAGATTGGTGTCAACAGATACATTTTTTTCAAAAAACAATCGGTTATTAACTGTCATTTCTTAGGAATTCTTCAGCTATTTTAATATCTTCTGGAGTATCAACAGAAATACTATCGTACACTTCTACGCATTTAATCTTGAAACCATTGTCCAAGTATCTAATCATTTCTACGTTTTCTCTGATTTCATACTTCGACGGTTTTAGATTAAGAAAACATTCTAACATACCACGACTGAACATATACAAACCGAGTTGTTTGTAATCTGATATTGGATGACGGGAATAGTGTCTAGCAAGATTATCTCTTCCAACCAGAGCTTTCACCACATTCATGTCAGTCAACTCTTTCTCGTCTCTGATTTTCGTATACGCATTAACAACACCATATCTATTGTCATATGCATCAATTAACATATCAATTGATTTTGGGTTGATTACAGGTTCATCACCCTGAATATTAACAAAAAAATCTGGTTGTTGTGGTCCTGAAAAATTTCTTCTAAATGATAGGCCGATTCTGTCTGTGCCAGTTCTAGTTTTGTCTGGTACCATCGAGCAATTGATATCTTCGTCCATACAATAACGCATGATACGTTCATCATCAGTCACTACAAAGGAGTGTGATAGGTACTTGGATTTTTTGCATTGTTCGTATACCCGTTTAATCATAGGTACACCGTCAATTTTAGCCAAAGGTTTGCCTGGAAATCGTGTGGATTGATAACGTGCGGGTATTAAACCAACAACAGTTCTTTGTGATTCTGTATCGAATTTTTGCATTTTATATCACCATAACCCCATTCTGCATATATAAATTCTACACCGCAATTTTCTGCACATTGCATATCAACCATCATATCTCCAACATAAACGGTTTTTTCGGGTGTAGATTTACATTTTTCAATTGTGTATTCAAGTTGGTCACTGTGTGGTTTGCCTTTCATATTTTCTGAAGGACAGCACACATAATCAAACTTGGGGAAGAGTTTCAATACCATCTTTGTGCGGTCTTCTGATTTAGATGTCACAATAGCCAACTTCGAACGGGTTTGTAGCATCAAAAGAGTTTCGCATATACCATTAAATGGTTTTATCAACTCCATATTAGTTTTACTAGTTTTGTCGTATATTTTTTTTATAGATTTATGATTTTTAGATATACCCAAATCCATCAAGATTACTTCAAAAGGTTTTCCGATATGTTTGAAGTACTCCTCAAAAGGTATATCAATACCCTTTCTTTCCATAACAGTTGTCCATGATGTTTTCATGTTTTGTTTCGAATCAACCAAAACACCATCTAAATCAAATACAATCAACTCTTTCATTTCTTACCCGGCACCAACTCATCTTCAGTGAGTATTCTAAATTTGTACTTTCTGTCCCTACAAAACGTTTCAGCCGCTCTAAACTTTGCAACATTAACATGGTATGTCTTTAGTTCATTAAGATAACGTCTTGTTTTCCTTTTTTGTTCTTTTGGGGGAGACAGTTGTTTTTTAGGTTTAACTTCAATTATCTCTCTTACAGTTTTCTTATCGCTGGTAACATACTTAATATAAAAATCGGGAAAGTATCTATGCACTTTTCCATCTACGGGTGAAATGTACGGTATGATGATTTCTTCTGAATTCCATTCTATTATCGATGGGTTTTCATCACAATATACCATAAAACGTCTTTCCCACAAAGACCTAAATATTATATTTGTTGGGTCACCTTTGTATTTTTTATAGTTTATCGGCCGAAACTTTCCTGAGTATGCCATTTTAACCAATAAATAACAATATATAACACTTATTTAGGAACTATTATGGGTCTGATTAACACTCTTTTAGATAAAGTAAACCAAGCAAACTCTGCTTTAGAAACCACAAAGGGTATAAAAAGTAAGATTGCCGGATTTACCAAAGACTCTGCAAATTTTGTTGATGAACTAAAAGAGCAAGCGGCTGAATCAGAAAGAACATTGCAAAAGAGACGTGCTTCTTTAGAAAAAAGTGTCGATGCAGCAAACTCATCTAAAAAATTTGCCACACAAACAGCATCTTCTTCGTTTGTTGAGATACAATACCCCCTACAAGATGGTCTAGAAAATTTTATAGTATTCAGAACTAGACCTAGAAAAAAGAGAGATGGTGAGAATGGTAGAAATTTACTCTCTGATGAATCTGTAGAAATTGCATTATATGTGCCTGATGCTCTTATTAGTACTGCAAATGTTGGATACAAGGCTGAAGGTGTTGGTACCTTTACTAGAGGTGCATTAGCAGTATTCGACAGAGGGATGTCCGTTGAAGCTTTAAAACAGGCAGGAGAAGAAATTGTAAATGTTGCTGGTACAGCAATAAACAAAATGATTAATGCAGCAACAGGTGATGTTGTCAACTTTGTTCAGGGTCAAGCGGTAAACCCAATGCAAGAACAGATGTTGGATGGTGTTGGTTTTCGTTCATTCAATTTTGAATATCAGTTTTGGCCAAAAACTCCTGATGAAGCAAACATGGTTCAACAAATAATCTACTATTTTAGAACTGCTATGTTACCAGATACTTTTGGTGCAGCTGATGAATCAGAAGCAGAAACCTTTTTCAACTACCCGAATATTTTCGATGTGGAATTTGAAGGTCCGGTCAAAGACACGGTTGATGGATTTTTACCTATGGTCTGCACAAAATGTGATGTTGACCATTTTGGGGGCACAAAGTTTGCTACATTTTACGATGGACAACCAATCCACACCAATATGTCTTTATCGTTTACGGAAATCAAGATTTTGACTCAAGAAACATATAATCAAATTGCTTCAGGTAAAAAGTTTAGTAAATTTGCGAATGATGATATAGGTGGTGGTTCAGTTGGGTTACTTGACCGAAGCACCGCTGGAGGTGATGGCTAATGGCAACGAAATTTTTTAAAAATTTTCCTGAAATATCATATCCTATTGATAACCAAATCATCAAAATTAAGGATTATTTCAAAAAGGCTAGAATCGATGATTCATCTTTAGACCAAATTGTTGAGTATACATTCTATGAACTGGAAGAGGGTGATAGACCGGATGTTGTTGCGTCTAAACTTTATGGGAATAGTGAGTTAAACTGGACTTTCTTTTTAGTTAATGATATTTCAAATTACTATGAGTGGTACAAATGGCCATCAGTTTTTGAAAATTATATTGAAGAAAAATATTCGGGTTTTGTTTTAGTTGCTCAGAACACATCAGATATTATAACTCCAACAAACAAATTTTTAATGGGTGAAACTGTCCGTACCACTACAGGTTTTGGGAACATAAAATGTGTGGAACCTACATTCAAAAGAATAGCTGTAGACAATGTTACAGGTGTTTTTAAATCTTCGCAAAGTTTGACTGGTGCTATCAGTGAAAAAGAGTTTTCGATATATGAAGTACAAGAACATCGAGATGCAACAGCGTATTTTACAGATGGTAAAAAAAGAAGTACTGTTTCCACTAATGGGTGGACAAAAGTTTCTTATTATGATATGGAAACAGAAATAAATGAATCACGTAGATTCATAAAAGTCATCAAACCTTCTAGGATTAAATCTGTAGTTAATCAATTCGAAAAGGTTATGTCATAGTGGAATCTGCAAATTATAAACAAGGTGAATTTACAGTAGATTCTATATCTATTGTAAATCAGGATGGTGAATCTGCCGACATATCCAAACTTGTCGTTGGTTTCAATATGTTCGAATCCATCTATAAAAAATTTTGCACAGCTGAATTGGCCATCCTAGATGGTCTAGACATTTTGAAATACTATAAAATGTCAGGACAAGAATACGTTAGAATTTCAGTTAGACAAAAAGAAGGTGTTGGTGAATCATCTGATAGTGAATTTAGTATAGATAAAACTTTCAGAGTTTACAAAATAGAAAACGTTCAAAGACCTCAAGAATTAGTCCAAACATATGTCATGAAACTTTGTGACCCAAGGATGTTTTTTTGTCGAAGAAAACGTATTAGTAAAACTATGAGGGGTTCTTATGATGAAATGTTACAGAGAATTTTATTGGAGGACGGACATTTTCTACCGCAAGAATTTGACTATTGGGAAAAGACTTCCCCATCTAATCACCAGTTTATATCACCAAATTGGACGATATCATCACTCATTGATTTCCTAACTTCCGAGTCATCAATATTAAATGGTCCATATAAAAACGGCATGTTTTTTTACCAAACACTGAATGGTGGATTTAGGTACCAAGACATATCTACTATGTTTAAGTTGGAATTTCCTATAGAATTTTCTTACAAACCTAGAAATGCAGAAATAGATACGGATAAACAAGATTTAAACTCACCAACAGGTCTTAACACGCAAATACTTGCAATAGAAAAACCTCATGTTTTCGATACCATGAAAGGTACAATAAACGGCATGTATTCTGCATTTATGAAAGTTTATAACCCCATAAAGAAAATTGAAGAAGATAACTTCTATGATATGAAAGAGGTATACGAAAGAAGTGGTCATCTTTCTGGATACCCTCTACTTAGATTGGATGAAAATGAGAAAGTATTGACAACAGAAAATCAGGTCGATAAACAGATTTCACCTAAAGTTTCTGAAGTTGACATAGACTTGGCTCCAAACAAAAATTTGTTTTCTACCATGGTTTATGAGACCACTATGGTTCACCCATTTGATGATTCCACTGATGTCGATTCTCCCGAAACTTTTCGGGGATTAGAAAATAAAGACTCATCATCTTTGGAAAGAAATGCTTTAATGCAAATTTTAGATAATAATAAGGTTTTGGTGACTATACCTTTTCGAACTGATATAACGTGCGGCACAATTATAAAACTACTTATGCCACCAGCTGAAAGTAACACTAATTTTTCACCAGATGAACTGAATGATAATAGGTATCTGATAACTGCAATAAACATTGAAGGTAATCCTTTGGAATACATAGGATATTGTCATTTGGAATGTGTTAAAGAAAGTTATGCAGCTGATATTATGCAAGTAAAACCTTTAGATAATTCACAGGACCCCGAAAATGTATAAACATTTTTTTGGAATAGTTGAAGACAGGAATGACCCTTTACAGATAGGCAGGGTAAGAGTTCGTATATACGGCATTCATACTGATTCGAAATTGAACATTGCTAGTGCAGATTTACCGTGGGCCCAAGTACTTTTACCCACAACATCTGCCGGTGTATCTGGTATGGGAACCCAACATGGATTAGTGGAGGGGTCTACAGTATTTGGTTTTTTTAGAGATTCTGATACTTGTCAAGACCCTGTGGTTGTTGCCTCATCATCTGGATATCCAACATCCGGCACAAAAGAAACAGTAACAGATGAATTGATATCAAGAAGTGTTGAGCTAGGATTCAATGACCCTCGTAGGTTGACAGTTGAAGATTATGTCGATACCCCTGATGGACCAAATCCACCCCAAGATTCTAGAAGACCCCATGGACTCACTCTTGCGATGGACACTGCACCTAAAAGTCCAGAAACTATTGATGTGAAATATGATGCAACAGGTTCAACTATCACTGAGTATGAAGTAAAGGAAGAAGATTTACCTTGGTATCCACTATACACCGATGATTCTGATTTGTCAAGTTTTGCTAGAGGGGGCACTTTAGATAAAAACATTAACGAATCTTTGCAGGAAAATATCACGGGTGGTGAGATGCAGATACCAGATTCTCCTGCAGCACCCGTATATCCCTTCAATAAGGTCACACAGACTGAATCTGGACACGTATTTGAGGTAGATGATACTATGGGTGCAGAACGTATTAGTACTTACCATAGGTCAGGTACGTTCCAAGAGATACACCCAGATGGTTCTATTGTTCATCGTATAGTCAATGATAATAACCAAGTCGTTTGTAAGGATAACAAACTCTATATTGCTGGGAACTATGATGTCATAGTAGAAAAGGGTAATGTGACAATTAATGTCAATACAGGCGACGTTAATATGACAGTAGCACAAGGTAATGTTACCTCAACAGTTACAAAAGGAAACTTCACAGGAACAATCGGTGGAACAACGGATGTTACTTCAGAAGGTAAGATTACAATTACTGGTAAATCGGGGACTGAAATCGTATCAGACACAAAGATTTCGGGTACACTCAACGTAACTGGGGCACAAACAAACGATTCTACTATTGTTGCAAAAGATACCATAACAGATAAGGGTGCAACACTTGCCACCCATACACACAAGACTAAAGTTACTAGTGGTTCAAGTGCAGGTTCATATGAATCTAATAAACCGAGTTAACGTTGGAGTATAAATAGATAGATGGTCGATATAGTCAACGAAGGTAGGAAGGTTGCTGTAGTAAATAAATTCACAGATTTGGATTTATTTTTTTCTGCACATCCTATTACGGGAGACGTTACAAAAAGAACTGATTCTGATGCAATAAAGAGGTCAGTGCGTAATATTGTAGAATGTAATAAGTATGAGAGGCCGTTCAAACCAAATTTTGGATGTTCTTTAAGAGATAGACTTTTTACATTAGATACCGACAGAAGAATCAATCGTCTAAAAAGAGAAATTATTGAACAAATAGAATCACTAGAACCTAGAGTAACTGATGTTCAAGTAAACCTATCCACAGAAAACAATACCCTAAATGTGACGGTGTACTATATTATAAAAAATGGATATAGGGATGACAAGATTAGTGTAAATATTACAAGGGTCAGATAATGACTGTAAAAAGTTCAAATGTAAACGTAACTGATATAGATTTCGAAGATATATCAAGAAATCTGAAATCGTACTTGAGTGGTCAAGAGGAATTCAAAGATTACAACTTTGAAGGTTCCACTTTGTCTATTCTAATAGACCTTTTGACATATAGTTCACATATTGCTTCATTGAATACCAACATTGCAGTTTCAGAATTGTTCCTCGATTCTGCCCAAATTAGGAAAAACGTAGTATCAAGAGCAAAAGACTTGGGGTTTATTCCAGGTAGTGAAACTGCATCTACTGCAAAAATCAACCTTAGTGTTAATGGTGTTTTGGACGTAAATGGTAATCAACCATCAGTAAATGATATGATTTTACCTTTGGGTTCTAAATTTGAAACTGTTTACGATGGTACAACGTTCACTTTTGTCACCACTAATACATATAAACCAACACAAAATGGACAGTCTTATCTGTACGATGGGATTCAAATTTCTCAAGGTGTTTGGGTTGAAGACGTGTTTGTTTTTGACTCACAAGTTAAGTCTAGTAAATTCGTCCTTTCAAATCAAAGAGCAGATAGAAATAAATTCTACGTTGATGTTCTTTCTGGTGGCACCACTATAACATACTCTTTAGCCGTAGAAGTTAATGAAGTGACAACGACTTCTGAAGTATATTATCTCCAAGAGAATGAAGACGGATTCACCGAAATTTATTTTGGGGATGGGTTTTTGGGTAAACAATTACTTGATGGTGATATTATAACAGTAAGATATCTTGTTGTTGACACAATACATGCAAATGGTGCTCGTTCTTTTAATTTTATAGATTCTGTTGGTGGTTTTACTAATGCTACTATAGGTGTAGTAGAAAATGCTAACGGTGGTTCAGAAAAAGAAACAATTGATTCAATTAAATTTAAAGCAACTAAGTTCTATACGTCTCAGAATAGATTGGTTACATTGAACGATTACAAATCAAAAATTGCCGAGTACTACCCCAATGCAGATGCAGTTGCAGTTTGGGGTGGGGAAGACAATGACCCACCTGAGTATGGTAAAGTATTTGTTGCAATCAAACCACAGAATTCTGACTACTTGACTGAGAATGAAAAGTTTGAAGTTAGACAAAATCTTAATCGTCTCAATATGTTAACAGTTAGACCTGAAGTAATTTCTCCTGAGTTAATTTCCATTTTGGTCACTACTAATTTTAAATATAACAAAAATGCAACTTCTTTGTCACAAGGTGAGTTGGAAAATCTCGTAACGAATCAAATTCTTGAATGGGATAATAGATTTTTGAACAACTTCGATTCTATATTCAGACACTCTAACTTAGTTTCCTTTATTGACCAAACAAATGCATCAATTCTTTCAAACATTACTAACATTCGTTTGAGAAAAACTATTTTACCACCATCATCTGATAACATATCTACAGGTTATGTTATCAATTTCGGCAATCCTTTTTATCATCCTGTTGATGGTTATAATAGTGACGCGGGTGGTATTCTATCCACAGATGGATTTTACGTTTCTGGTGATAGTATAAATAAGCAATACTTCGATGAGGATGGTATGGGTAATCTTCGAAGGTATATAATTTCAGGTTCATCGAGAATTTATAGAGATTTGGTTGCTGGTACAGTTGATTACACTAAAGGTAGAATCGAAATCAATTCTATAAACATAACTGATACTGAATCTGGAACAAAAAGAATTAGTTTCACTATTATCCCAGCATCATATGATGTTGTTGCTGTGAGAGGAAATCTTATCGATATAGCTTCAGAAGGCATTAAAGTCGAGGGAAGTGTTGATACAATTTCTAGTGGTGAGACTAGTGCTGGTGTTGGGTTTACAACAACTCAAGTAACCGAATATTAATATGTTTAAGTGATCAGGAGTCCCCTGAGTAGTTTCCCATTAACTTGGATTATAAAAGGAGAAAAAAATGGCAGATAAGAAAATTACTGCACTAACACAAGTCTCCGATGCCGATATTGGTGCAGATGACTTGTTACACATTGTTGACGCCCCTGGTGGTACACCAGTCAATAAAAAGATGACGATTGGTCAATTGTTTGAAAACATTCCTACTTTTCTTGCGGTTGATGACATCACAACTTTGAGTGCGGCTTCAGCCACAAACCTTGCTGCATCTTTTGCTACCGCTATCGATGGCGCTGGTTGGAGTGCTGATGGTATTTACACTCTTGATGATGGAACTGACGTAGGTCAAATCAAATTCATCTATATGAAAACTGAACCAAATGGTTCTTTGTACGCAGCTAGAATCACTGTATCTTCATGGGGATATAGCACAGATACAACAGAACAAATTGTCATGGATACTCGTGGCATGGGTGTTATTTGTTTCTGGGATGGTTCCAATTGGTTCCCCATTGCCCGTATGGATGCGGCCGATGGCACTGACCCAACAATCACCTAATAGAGGTAGCTTTTAAATGAGTAGACTAGATCTAACTCAGAAAATATCTCAAGAACTGATGGGGCTTCTTCCTGAATTTATAAGGGAAGACGCCCCTCTTTTTGAGCAATTTTTAAAAGCATATTTTGAATATCTCGATAGTGAAATCATTATTATAGATACACAATCCGAGATAGACTTTGTTGGTCTTGAATCTGGTGGAGCCCTTTTATTTGAAGGTGCAACAACTGCACCGTCTCCAGATAAAGACACATCAAAAGTAGTAGCCGAATCTACTCCCAATAACCCATTTACCTTTGTATCTTCTTTAGAAGTTGGTGAATATATTTACGGTCAAACTACAGGTACTTTAGCCGAACTTGTTGTAATTAATCAAAGTATACTACATGTAAAGACAATATCAGGATACGGTTTTCTTGAAGGAGAAACCGTAGAAGGAAGAACATCTAGGCAGACATTTGTAGTAAAAACCTACAAAGAAAATACGATAAGAGCTAACAACAATCTATTAAATTATTCTGATATTGATAGAACAACAACAAACTTAATTGAATATTGGCAGAAAGATTTTATTCCTTCGTTGAACTTTGGTGATGTTCAAACTAATCGTTTAGCACTGAAGAACATTGGACAATTCTATAAGCAAAAGGGTAACATAGAATCTATAAAGTATATCTTAAGATTGATTTATGGTTCTGACTCAGAAATATTCTATCCAAATGAAGTAACTATGTACGCATCGACCTCTGATTACAGTCAGAGGAAACGTATGTCCATAGAAATGGTTAATTCTTTAAGGACACCAGAACCTACAGATAAAATAACTGAATATGATAATCTAGATAATATTGTTGCCCAATCAATCATCGAATCAGTTTCATTTTTGGGAGATGGTTTATATTCGATTGATATCAATAGAGTTCTCAGTGATAATTTTACTATTAATTCATTAGTTAAGTTACAAGACCGTGACGGTATCACTGAATATGAAGCTTATGTTCGTGGTATAATGTCAGGTGTTCAAATTGGAGAAAGTTCAACTTATCTTTCTGATGAACAGGATGTTGACAGTATTATCGTTTATGAAGATGATTCTGGTATCTTATTGGAAAAGAACTCCATTGGGACAAACTATAGAATAAACGATAAGATAAACTTCACTGCATCTAGAGATGACGATGGTGTTAGAGATGCAACAGGTTTTGTATCCGATTTGACATCTGGACCAGTAGAAGAAATTATAATCGCGGACCCTGGTTCAGGATTCTTTTCCACATCGTTCATACCTATTGAATTCCCTGTAGAAAATTCATTTACTATTGCAATTACAGGGGAGTTGGACAGTGTAATACAGCCCGGTTTGAGAATTTTAGGTCTTGACGGACCTGCTAGAAAAATAGTATCAGTCGCAAACGATAGACAGTCTTTTACTCTAGACAGTAAAGTAACGTTAAAAGTTGGTGATTCTATTCAGATAGAAACGCCTCAATATATTGTATTCGATAACAACAACACTGGTGGTGACGGCGCAGTTGGTCTTTTAGGTTCTGTAAGTGACCAAATCATTCTTGAAAATGCCCCAGATATATTTGGTCAATATGAATTCTTTTCTGAAGCTGGTCAGACTATAATATCAGGTAAAGATAATTATGGTCGTAGATTGATATTCGACAACAACACAGTTGAAGTTTGGGTTGATGAAATCTTAAGGCAAGAAAACGACAGCACTTATGGATACACAAAACAAAATGACAGAATTGTTTTTAATAATCCTCTGCAAGCCGGTCAAACAATTGACATATACCACGAATATAATTACTTAACATATGAAGATAATGGATACATTGGTTTAGAAAACGATTTTAAAGTTTTGACTGGAACTATAGACTTCACTTTAAGCTCAGACATTATTATTGGTACAAACACAATCTTCACTGAAGAGTTAAAAGTAGGTGACACATTAGTAGATTCTAATGGTTTAAAATATAAAATCGAACAAATCAACAATAATACCTCTGCAACATTAGTTGATGACGCTACTGTTACGCAAACAGAAACTAATGTAAAAAGAATAAGAGACGCTGGTGCTATCAGAAGTATCATACTACAAGACGCTGGGTATTCATATAAAACTGTACCTAGAGTTTTTCCTGGTGGTTACATATATTTCACCAATACATCTGATATTGATATCTTCCAAGAAAATGAAGTTATAACAGGTCAAAACTCTGGTGCACAATGTACTGTATTGAATATAGAAAAGAATAAAAGACGATTAGTTGTAAAGAAAGAAACTAATCAATCAGGGTCATTCTTATTCGGTGAAGCTATCCAAGGTAATGTTGGTAATCAATCTGTAATACCATCTGGATTTAATATTGCTGCGGGAACTGGTGCAGAACTTTATGCATATGGTAGTAATATTGGTGGTGTCGCTGAAATCAATATCACCGACCAGGGTGGTAGATTCGATTCGTCTGGTCATCTGGATGAATCTTCCACATACAACATGGTTATACGAACACCATCATCTGCATTGAACAGAGACCAGGTATTTACTGGAAGAATATCAGGTGCCACTGGTAAAGTAATTTCATATGACTCAGACAGACATATTCTTTACTATACAGAATTGAACGGTAGTTTTCTATTCAACGAATACGTTGACTATGCATTAGTGGATGAATTCCAAATTCTCAAAGTTGATGAATTTAATGCTAGAGGTAAACTATCAACAAGGGCAGATGTAGAGAGACAACTGACAGGTGATGCTGGTACAATAAGCTCAACAGGTTCAGTATTGCAAGACAGTTTATATTATCAAACACACTCTTATGTAATTAGAACTGCTGAATCCATCAACGTTTATCGTTCTATTATTAAGGATTTGGTACATCCGTCAGGACATATTTTCTTTGGTGAAGTTTCTATCCAAAATCAGATTAGAGACTCCGCAATCGATACCAAGTTCGAACCAACGATTATTATTAATGGGGACCCTGTTTTGGGAGTTCCGAATGCGTTTGAAAATTCCATTAGAATTTTCGAAATGTTTACACGGTTGGTCACACTCTGTACAGAGGATGGTGATAATGTATTGATGGAAAATGGAAGTAGGATATCAGTTTCTACCGATGACCAGATAAACATAATTAATGACCCTCTAACGGTTTTGAGAGACGCTAATGAACCTAAAGGACCAGAAGGCAAAAGAACAGGTCCCGATGTTGACCCAAGAACAGGTGAACCTTTAGCACCATATGAAATTGTTGATAGTATTCCAATTGGTGCAACCACAGAATACTATGACAGTGGTTACCGTAACCAACACTTCAATTTGAAAATTATATCCGCCTTTGCTAGTGCGGCCCAGAGGAACAGACTCGCTAATAGATATACAAATGTCAGTCCTGATACTCTAGAATACATCTCACAAAAACCATATATTTCTTTAACTGGAGATGTGCAAGAAGGTGATTTCCCAGTACTTACTCACAACGGATTTAGTGACCCACAAAGAGATTTTGGTGGTGGTCTAACTGCTTTGAGTTTGGATATGCCAAACCCTGTAACTGAAGGTGAACCAACAAACTCATACCCAAGAAACAGTTCTGGTTCAGGTAAGAACCGTTTCGGTGGTGTTGATGGATACTTTATTCCTGAAACACGTAAACTTGCAACTCAAGGTAAAATTTTATCTTACAGTGTTAGAGGTGAGGAAGGATTTATCTACGAGGATGGTGGATATATAGAACAAGAATTAGAATATGGATATATGAGACTGGAAGAACGGCGTGATGCTGAAGTTAAAGGTATCTTTGGTGATGTCATTCTTTTAGAAGATGAGTCTGGTTCTGTCTTAGTTGAAACCGATACCATAGAACAACCAGCTGGACATCTAATATCGGAACGTTCATATTCCAACGAAGGTCATTACATTTATACCGAAGATGGTTTTACAATATGCACTGAAGATAACGAAAGAATTATAAATGAATTAGGTTCTCAAGGTTCAATATCTTCATTTGTTCCATTAGGGACATCTGTTGGTAGTCTAAATAGAATAGCTGGACAAAGAACGTACAGAATTTCTTATTATATACAGCAAGAAAATAGTGACAATATTATCTTAGAAGATGGTATTGGCACAATATTATCCGAATCGTCAGAATCGGAAGGTTTAACACTAAACCAATTGGGCCAGTTGTTCGATTGGAGAATATCAGATTTTCAAAGTCATAGTAGACAGAGAACTTATGTCACTTATGGTTCATACGTTGTATCTGGTGCATAAATAATTCTAAACACAATTTCATGGAGAAATTTTTAAATGGCTGCAATCATTTCCTCGAAGTTTCGTACACATAACGCGAAACAATTTAAAGAAGATTTTGGGGAGAACGTATCCTCAACTTATATTTTCATTGGTAGGTCATATTCATGGTCTAACGATAGTGACCCACCCGCTCCGGCCAACTCTGTTGGTGAGGAACACGAAGCATTTGATGATATGATTGCACTGAAAAAGGTCTCATCTGCTGATGTTTCTCATGGATTGACTAGATATGATTGGACTCTTAACACAATCTATGATGAGTACGATCATACTATCAGTGCAACGAGTCCTTCTTCTGCAACTTCAGCGACTTCTGTTTACGATTCACGTTTCTATGTTGTTACAGATGAGTATAATGTATATAAGTGTATTCGAATGGGCAGAGATTCAGCTGGCACTGCCGTTGCATCTACAACAAAACCAACTGGTACAAGTTCTACTCAGTTAGTTTTCGGTTCTGAAGGCGGTGGCGGTGGATTACCGTATATCTGGAAATATATGTATTCTATTTCTGCGGCCGATACTATTAAATTTGTGACTAATGACTTCATTCCAGTAAAAACTTTAGGTGCAAAAGCTTCAATTAACGGAACTGGTACAAACGGTGAACTTGGAAGTAGTGCAACTGATGATGGTACATCACTTTGGGATGTGGAAAATGATTCTGTCGATGGCGCAATCTATCATTATAGAATTCTTGATGGTGGTAGCGGATACACAAATGGTACTTACGACATCAACGTAGATGGAGATGGTTCTGGTGCAGTTGTTAGGGTGGAAATTGCATCTAATACAATTAACCAAGTTTATGCGTTAGATGCAGCTTCATACGGTTCTGGTTATCGTAGAGCGACTGTTGACACATCATCTCTTCCTGCTGGTAATAGTGGGGTAATTTTACCAATCTTATCACCTATTAATGGACATGGAGCTGACCCAGTTGAAGAACTTGGTGGAAACTTTGTTATTGTAAACTCAAGACTTGAGTTTGCTGAAGGTGCTGGTGATTTCCCGACAGATAACGATTTCCGCAGAATTGGATTGTTACAAGACCCATTTGTAGTTGGTCAGACAACACTAGCTACTGGTGATAACTATGCAGCATATTTTAAAATGGTTGTTAGTTCAACTGCACAGCTGACTGTTGATGACATCATATTCAATGCATCTTCAAATGGTTCTGGTGTTGCAGCATCTAGAATTATATCTATTAATGCTTCTTCTAGAGAAGTTTCACATGTACCCATTGCTAATAGTGGTGGTTCCTATGTCAACTTTGTGAATGGAGATTCAGTCTATTTGAATGGTGTGCAAGTCGCGACTGTTGATAATCCAAATGGAATTAACGCAGCTTTCCCAGAAATCCAAAGATTCAGTGGTAACATTATGTACTTAGAAAATCGTGGTGCGGTAACACGCGCAGCTGACCAGATTGAGGATATTAAATTAATTATTGAGATGTAATTAAATTTCAATTGTTTCGGTTTAAGAAAAGAGCTTGAGGAAAAATGGTAGAAAAAACTAATTTAAATGTTTCGCCTTATTATGACGATTATGACGAGGATAAGAATTATCATAAAATTCTCTATCGCGCAGGAAGACCAATTCAAGCTCGTGAATTGACGCAAACTCAGTCTATATTACAGAATCAGATTGAAAAATTTGGAGGACATTTTTTCAAGGAAGGTTCCATTGTTCAAGGTGCACAATTAGATATCAATTCTAATACTTTTTATGTAAAAGTAGAATCATCTAACCCAAATTCTAATGGTGATTCTAACGTCAACACATACTTGTCTGATTTTGTTGGTAAGTTTTTAAGAGGCCAAACAACAGGTGTTATCCTGAAGGTTTCTGATTTCAGTGAACAGACAACATCTGACCCAGCTACACTTTTTGGTAATTTCATCACCCAAGGTACGGATGCTTTCAACTCTTTCGGTTTTATAGGTAATGAGGTGTTGGAAGAAGTTACTTTAAACTCTGATGGGGTACCAACTGTCAATGCTGGTAACAACAATCAATTTCAGATACCCGAGTTTATTAAAACTAACCCATCTGTTGGCCGTTCACTTTCAGCTCAAATTTCTGAAGGTTTAGTCTACACTAGAGGTTTTTTTGTATCTGTTCCTAAACAATCAATTATCTTAGAAAAATACACAGCAAGGGGGACTTATAAGGTAGGTCTCTCAATAACGGAAACAAAAATTTCTTCAGCTGATGACGTGTCTTTGAATGATAACTCTCAAGGTACAAGTAATGAAAACGCACCTGGAGCAGATAGACTTAAGATTAGTTTGACTTTATCCAAAGAACAAATCTCTACGGTAGAAAATCTTAATTTTATTGAGATGGGCCGTGTCCTTCAAGGTAAAGTTAGAAGTGGTGTCAAAAAATCCGTCTATGGAGAGTTTGAAAACACTTTAGCTAAACGTACTTATGATGCTAATGGTGACTTTGTTGTACAAAAATTTGTAGGTACAACGAGAGAACACCTGAACACAGGAACAAATAATGGTGTTTACGAAGCCGATGACGGTGGTCTTGAAAAGAATTTTGTTCTGGAAATTAGTAAAGGACAAGCATATGTAAAGGGTTATGATATTACAAAAATCTCAACTGAATTTGTGACGTTGAATAAAGCTCGAACTACAGCATCTCTAGAAGGTGCATCTACATCTGTTAGACTTGGAAATAATATCAAAATTACAAATACCCATTCTATGCCAGATTTGGGTAGTGAGACAACATCCACCAACACTTTCGGTGTTCTTAAATTCTATGATGGGACAATTTCAACACCTGGTGTTGCATCATCCTCGAATATGATTGGATACGGCCGTGTTAGGGACGTTTCATTATCAGATGGTACTGACACATCTGGAATTTATGACGATACTTCTGTTTTCAATTTAAGTTGTTTTGACATTAAGATGTTCACTAAATTGACAGGAACTACTTCTACTGCAACATTCGAGGCTGGAGATAAAGTTACTGGTGCCACATCTGGGGCTACAGGTATTGTATCGGAAGATGTACTTTCTGGTGGTTCAGAAATATATGTACATGACGTAGTAGGTACATTTCAAGTTGGTGAATCAGTCAATGCAAGGACAAATACCGCAACTATAGCTACGACTACAGCGGTACGTTCGTATAATATTGACAGAGTGCGTTCAGTTTTTGCATCAACTGCATCTGGTGGTACTAATTTTACTGCTGACTTAGTTTTAGATTCTAATGTCGTTCTTACTGGTACCATTACTTTAACAAACGGTAATGCAACAATGTCTGGTTTTCTGACTAGATTTGTTTCAGAGTTAAAGGAAGGTGATATTATTGTTGGTGGTGATGGTACAGAGGCAATTGTATCATCTGTTACTGATGGCACAACTGTAACACTAACTGCACCATATTCAGGCTCAAATTTTTCTGGTAACGTAACCAGAAAAAGAACTAAAATAGATAAGCAAAGTCAGACTGCAAATATTTTTGCTTTCCCCAGAGATTACGTTTCAACTAGTAGTGTTGGAAGTAATACTTTTAGAAAACAAGAAATTGTTACAATAAGTGGTGGTCAGTTTATTGTAGAAACGGGTTTAGCGAATACGGAATTAGGTTCAGTTAGTGACCCCAATTCATTTATTATATCAGTGTTAACTGCTGGTTCAGGTAGTTCACCTTTACTTGCTGCTGGTGATGTTATTGATTTGACTGACCCTAGTTGGACAAAATCTGTCACAACAGGTGGTGGTGGTGTTGGTGAAAAAGTTACTGTATCGAGTGGAAGTAATATTAATGCTGATGATAACAATGCTCAACTTCTAGTTACTTATACTGTTGATTACACAAATCAGACAAGAAGGTCTAAAACATTACGTGAAGCTAGATGTTTGTCATTTGAATCTTCAAATTCGTCTGGGGTGTTTTACGGTACTGCATACGACCATAAAGATTTGTGTTTAGGTGTTTCTGATGTATTCAGAATCAGGGGTGTCTTTGAGGGAGTTGGTGGTTCTACACCTCTTCCACCTAGTGCACAGTTTTTAGACCCTTCAGCTGTCTTCTCAACCTTTGAAATTGTTGTTGGTCAAACAACAGGCGTTCAAGCTAAAGTCATAAAATACGATGCATTAGGCCGTACTTATTTTTACTACTTAAACGAAGGTGAGTCGTTCAATGAGGGAGAATTTATTGTAGGACAACTTTCAAAAGCACAAGCTGAAATTAATGGTCTTAGTGCGGGTTCACCCAATATAGCCTCTCGATACTTTTTTGACAATGGACAGAGAGATGGATTTTATGATTTATCCAAACTGACTCTTAAACCTGGTTCACCCTCACCAAACAATCCTATTTTAGTTTTGTTTGATTATTTCACAGCTTCTGGTGGTGACTTTTATGATGTTGGTTCTTATTCGGGTATTGATTATTCAGAAATTCCTGTTTATTCACCAAACAAAGTTGACCTTGGTGGTCTAGAACCAGATGGTCAATTTGAATTATCTGATGCTGTCGATTGTAGACCATCTGTTGGCCAGGTTTTGGGATTGAGTACATTTTCATCCAATAACCCAGACCCAGAATCACCTCTTAATATTTCTGACAATGTTGGTTCTGGTGCTCGATACGCACCTTTTAGTTATGAAAATGGTAGGTCTTTTGCATCAACTAGACCAAACATCACAGTAACAGGTTCATCACCTATCCACACCCCTGTTACAGGAACTAGTTTCAATAGTGATATTGAATTTTATGTTGCTAGAATAGATAGGGTATTCTTGAACAAGCAAGGTAAGTTCCAAATATCAAAAGGTGTTCCCGCAATCACACCACAAAGACCTGGTGTAATTAATGATGCCATTGAATTATATGAAATTTATGTACCTGCGTATACGAAAAATTTAGCCAATGTATCTATAAAAACTAAAGATTACAAACGTTATACGATGAAAGACATTGACCGTATAAACAAACGTTTGACAAATCTGGAACAGGTTACTGCACTTTCTCTTCTCGAATCTGAAGCACTATCAAAGCAGATTCTAGATGGAGATGGATTGGACCGATTTAAGTCTGGTTTTGTAGTAGATAATTTCAATAATCACGGTATAGGTGATGTATTGCATCCTGATTATTCCTGCTCTATCGATGCTAAAAGAGGACAAGTCAGACCGGCCGGAGCAACAGTTAATGTTGATTTGAAAATGAATCATGCATTATCCAAAAACTTGTTCTGGCATTCAGACAACATTGTCACTTTACCATACGGTGTTATCAATTACATTGAAGCAGATAAAGCATCTAGGTCTATTAGTGTAAACCCATACACAGTTTATGACTACAAAGGTAAAATGAAACTAAGCCCTTCGCAGGATTTATGGTTTGATATAACCGAAACTGAAACTGCCAAAACTGGTAATACATTATACGATGCAGTTTTTGTTAAGTCTTCTGCTGAAGCTCAAACTTTAGGTGTTGAAGATGGGGAATTGATGTCTACGGTTTGGGGTGGTTGGCAGACAGATTGGTCTGGTTCTCCTTCTGAAACTATAGAAACTACAAATATTGCTGGTGGATGGGATGGTGACCCAACTCAAGCTGGTAATTGGGTTCAGGGAACAACAATTAATAGAACCATAACTGAACAAGTTGAGGGTCAAAGTAGGAATGGTATTCAAACTTCTGTAGTTGAAAACTCAACCACAGAGACAGGAAACAGTCGTTTGAAATCTGGTGAACTTCAACAGTATATGAGAGAAAACCAAATCTTTGTAACTGTTGATGGTCTCAAACCAAATACAAATCACTTTACATTCTTTGATAATATCGATGTCAATAATTATTGTCAACCTTTAACATCATCATTCTCCACTAGAAATACGACAGTGATTGGCGATGGTTTGAGGTCTGATAGTAAAGGTACATTGTCATTCATATTCCACTTACCCAAAACAAAAAAATTAAAGTTTAAAACCGGGCAAAGAATGTTAAAGGTGACTTCAAGTTACTATGACTTGAATAACCCATCATCGGTAGCAGTTAGTGAATACAGGTCAGATGGAACACTTTTAACTCAGGATACTGAAATTGTTACCACTCGAACCGTAACGTATGTTAATGAAGTTGTTTCAGAAACGCAACAGATAACGTCAACATCTGAATCTATTGCAACTGAACCCTATGGTGTGTCTACAAACTCTGTAGACGTTCCTGCGGATACTTACAACATAACAAACGTTTATAATGATTATACGATTGTTAATCCGACTGAACCTGAACCAACACCTCCACCCGAAGTTGTAGATGTGGAAGAAGTCATTCCACCAAATAATCAAAATACAGGTGGTGCTGAACTTGAGAATCCTGGAGATTCGGGCGATAACATTGTTGAAACTATTGCAAATGATACAAACAACCTTTCTGTAGGTGTTGTTCTTGGTGGTCAATCGAATTTTGTTGGTGGAACCATTCCTATATCATACTGCTTCACTGATGGAACATGCGACAGAGATAATGACGTGTATGAACCAACTAGTGGGGCAGTTGAACCTGTAGCTACTGTTTATAATGTCACTTACGAGGGTTCAGATTGGGAAACTGGTGATGTTCCAAATTATGTTAATGAAGCTGATATTATTGCAGCAGCTGCAGCTTGGTCAAATGGTACATCTGTTACTGTTGAACCAACTTATAATACTGCTGGTACTGCTATTACTGCACAAGCAACAACTACTGTGTCATCAGCACCAGCTGGAATTAGTTCACCGGATTCAATTTCTACGAGAATACAATCCTTTAGTGGCGAAGATTATTTTAGAGACTGGAAAGAATCAAACGAGAGAGGGTTTTGTTATGTTGACCCATTAGCACAGTCATTTTTGGTAACACAGCAAGGTGGTATTTTTTTACATGATGTTGAAGTTTACTTTTCAAAGAAAGACCAAAGTGGTGCTACAATTACCTGTGAAATTAGAAATATGGTTAATGGTCATCCTGGTAATAAAATTATAGATTATGTTTCACTTAGACCAGGAAGTGTTAATGTTTCAGATAATGCTACGGCATCAACAAAATTCAAATTTCTCTCTCCTGTTAAACTGGAACAGAATGAAGAGTATTGCTTTGTTTTAATATCTCCATCGGCGGATTATGAAGTATGGCACTCACGTATTGGTGAAGCTGATATAACTACAGGTCAACAAATTTCATCACAACCATATCTTGGTTCAATGTTTAAGTCACAGAACACTAAAACATGGACACCAGAACAAACTGATGATATTAAGTTTAGATTGAATATATGCAACTTCAACCGAAACATGGTTGGATATATGAGATTGGAAAACAAGGATGTCACTTGGAAGAGGTTGAAGAGAAATCCGATAGAAACATTCCAAGGTCAGAACTATGTCAAGATAAACTCATACTCACATGGAATGTACACAACATCATCTAGTGTTAGACTATTAGATGTTGAAGGTGACAGAAAAGATTCGGTTGTGGAAGTGACGAATAGAGTTTTATCTGGTACTCCTAGTGATGGTACTTACACAGATTTAGATGTTGCATATGCAAGTGGTTCCGGTGGTTCTGGCCTGAAGGTCGATATTACTGTTGCATCTGGTGTTATTTCTGATTTTAGAATTTCCGATGTTGGTCAGGGATATTCTGTAAATGACAATCTAATTGTTAGTAACTTTAATAGTGGTGCAGATGTAACTTTTAATGTATCTTCAATTGAAGATACCATTGGTGGATTTCCATTAAATTCTATTAGATATGTAGCTGGAAATTCGTTAGCTGCATTCACTACAATAGCTAACATAACTATGGATTCCTTTACTATTATTCCAGACACTTCTTCTTATCAAGGTATCAATAAGTTGGAGAATGCTTGGACTGCATTAAATAGTACAAGTGCTGGTGGTAGACCGAGAATGCTGAAAAACGTTTATTATGATGTGGGTCAAACAATGATTCCTCATGTTCAACCACAAGGAACTAAAATATTCAGTAACATATACCCAACAGCAATGTCTTCACCTGAAGGATTTGCACCTCAGACACCGTACTCTAAAGATAATGAATCGGTTTTCTTCACACTGAATGACAATATTTACTTTAATAGACCCAATGTTGTTGCCTCAAGATTGAACGAAGTTGATAAAATGCAATCTGAAAGGTCTCTGGATATCAGGATTCAATTCACAACAGATAATCCAAATGTTAGTCCTGTTTTTGATTTAGAATCTATGGGGTTTGTTGCGGTGATGAATAGGATTAATAATATTGATACATCATCTGATGTTCCAACTGGGACCACTTATGTTGCATCAACTGAACCAGAAGGTGATAACAATAAATTTGTATACGTAACTAAGAAGGTTGAATTACAAAATCCTGCAACTTCATTGAAGGTATTTGCAGATAACTTCAGACCTCTTGGAACAGAACTTGAATTTATGTATAAAATTATTAAAACGGATGAAGATACTCCTGTTGATGATATAGGATGGCGGTATTTTAACACCACTGGAACTTCAGATATTGAAATTGATGCTGATAGTAGGTCATTTAAAGAGTACTCATACACTGCTGATGATTTGCCAGAATTTATATCTTTTGCTATAAAGATTGTAGGTAAATCTTCTAACACATGTATCGTTCCTGTTGTAACTTCATTCAGGGCATTGGCATTAGCATAATGGGTATAAAAGTAGATGGACATAATCAATTATACCGAGATGAACAAACTCAGGCTATAATAAATAAAGATAATGAAGAATACGAAAGCTATATCCTTCGTAGGAACAAATTAAAACGCGAACGTGAAGAAATTAAAAATCTAAAGAATGAAGTTTCTGATTTGAAAAAATTAATAACGACACTAATAGAGAAAATAGATGGCTAAGACAGTAGACGAATTTAGTACTTTAGATGATTTTAGACTGAAGTACAACGAGTTAGCGACTGACGTTGGTGATATCGCTGGACTTGCAACTGATAGAAGAACAACTATCATTGACGCCTTGAACAGTATCGAAGAAAAGGTTTTCTTCTTTCAAGAATTCATTTTCACTGCTACCGCTTCTCAGATAGAATTCACTGGCCAAGACAATAGTGGCAACACGTTAAGATTTCGAAGCAATCGTATTCAGGTTTTTGTTGATGATATGCATTTACTTGAAGACGATGACTACATTATTGCAAGTCCGGTAGGTAACTCACACACTGAAATTCAGCTTGTTGGTTCTTATTCTGCCGGTTTGTCTGCTGGTCAAAAATTAACTGTCTATTCTTTCACTGGTTCATTTATTGGAACTGAAATTCAAGATGCTATTGTTGGTTATTACACAGAAAACCAATTTAATGCAATCTATAATACAAACGATGAAGGTGTTATTTTAAACGCACGTTCATTCGGTGCAACTACGGTACTTACATATGGTGATGTAATTGACGGTGAGTATAAAATAGAATTTGCAGGAAATACCTATACACAAGGCTATATGTTGGTAGAAGGTGCTGTTGAACTGAACAGTACTCTTGGTGTAGATGGTAACTTTAGAGTTGGTACTGGTGATACATCATTGTTTGATGTTGATGCAGCTACAGGTAATACACAAATTGATGGTACTCTAGAAGTAGATAGTACTCTTGGTGTAGATGGTAACTTTAGAGTTGGTACTGGTGGTACATCATTGTTTGATGTTGATGCAGCTACAGGTAATACTCAAATCGATGGCACCTTAGAAGTTGATGGTACAGTAGGAGTTGATGGAAACTTTAGAGTTGGTACATCTGGTAACTCAAAGTTTGATGTTGCGGCTTCTACAGGTAATACTCAAATCGATGGTACTTTGGGTGTTGATGGAAACTTAACAGTTAATACAGATAAATTTGTGGTGACTGCTTCAAATGGTGATGTCAGTGCACTTGGCACTATAACCTCAACATTTTCCGGTAATTTAACGGGTAATGTACTCGGTGATGTTACAGGAGATATTTACTCATCAAATGGTACCAGCAAAATTTTAGAAAGTGGTACAAACGGAACAGACGCAACTTTTACTGGTGATGTTACTGGACAAGTTAGTGACATCACTAACCACGCTATAACAGCATTAAATGATGTTAATAATACAAATCCAACTTCAGGGCAGACAGGTTACCTATTAACTTGGACTGGAACCGAATGGCAAGGTGCAGAAGCACCAGATACAGGTGTCATTACCTTAACATCAAGTAATGGTATTGTTGATAGTGGCACTGCTGATAACCCAGATATAGAATTGGATTATGAAATTGTTTCTGTTGCACCGTCTGGTGCAGGTGGAACTTCTACAGGGCACCTTTGGTTCGTAGTATAAATAAGTTAAAATGGCAGACATATATGTAAATTTAGGGTACTCCTTTCAGCAAAATTACATCGCCCGTACGCCATTAAATAATCAACAAACATCTCAGGGAAGAGCACCAACACCATATATTGCCATTGGTAGAGTACCCGCAAACGCTCAAACCGCAGCTAATAATCAAAGTCCGTTTATTCAACAAAACAGACAACCATCAACCTATAACAATATCGGTAGAAATCCGTTAATTTATCAGTTTAGGTCGCCGTCTATCTATCAAGTTATTGCGATAGGTAATACTAGAATTCCTTATATCGCTGATGGTCAACAACCGTTAATTAAGAATAATCAACAACCGTTAATTAAAAACGCACAAACAGTGGGTCAAACGGTTACTCGTGGTATCGGTATTATTCAATATGCATATAGAGTAGCTGCACCATACCCTTATGAATATCAACAACCGTCTAGAACTCAGATACCCGGTATTGGTATTATCCAGTATGCATATAGGGCAGATGCACCATACCCCTACACTTATCAACAACCGTCTAGAACTCAGATACCCGGTATTGGTATTATACAATATGCATATAGGGCAGATGCACCATACCCTTATGAATATCAACAACCGTCTAGAACTCAGATACCCGGTATTGGTATTATACAATATGCATATAGGGCAGATGCACCATACCCTTATGAATATCGACAACCATCCAGAGTACAAACTCCTGGTATTGGTATTATCCGGTATGAATATAGGACAGAGGCACCATACCCCTACACTTATCAACAACCGTCCAGAGTACAAGCTCCTGGTATTGGTATTACCCGGTATGAATATAGAGTAGAGGCACCATACCCTTACACTTATCAACAACCAGGTAGAACACAAACACCTGGTATCGGTATTATCCAGTATGTGTTTAGGCTGAATGGTGACTACCCTTATGAATATCAACAACCGACTAGAGTCCCGTTTCGATATACTTTTGTCAACTTTTATCGTGCTCCGGGCATAGGTATTACAAGAGGTTCTTCAAGAACACCATATCCAGCAATCATTACCTCACAGGTACCACAAACTGGAAAATTTGGTCAACCAACAGGAATTCAAAATCCTTTTTCCATTTTTTATCAAGCTAGGCAACCGTTTAGATATAGTTATACGTATAACTTTCAGGACCCCGGTTCTTTCTTTGATAGAGGTATTAGTAGAACACCACAAAGAAATACGGCATCTGGTCCTGGTATCTATCAAGTACCTTTAAGGGGTGGTACAAACTATCAATACAGGTATCAGGGTCCACAAAGAACACCTATTAATATCGCGGACGGTATTTATCGAAATCCTTTAAGGGGTAATACAACCTATCAATACAGGTATCAGAGTCCAAACAGAACACCTATTAATATTGCAGATGGTCTTTATCAATTACCTTTAAGGGGTACTACAACCTATCAATACAGGTATCGGGGTCCAGAAAGAACACCTATTGCTATCGCGGATGGTCTTTATCAAGTACCTTTAAGGGGTAGTACAAACTATCAATACAGATACCAAACACCTTTACGTACACCTATTAATGAGGCAGATGGTGTTTATCAAGTACCTGTAAGGGGCGATACAAACTATCAATACAGATACCAAACACCTTTACGTACACCTATTAATATTGCAGATGGTGTTTACCAAGTACCTGTAAGGGGTGGTACAGCCTATCAATACAGATACCAAACACCTTTACGTACACCTATTAATGAGGCAGATGGTATTTATCAAAGACCTTTAAGGGGTGATACAACCTACCGATATGAGTATCAAACTCCTTATCGAGTACCATCTACATATCAGTTTAGGTCACCATCTACATATCAGTTTAGGTCACCATTTACATATGATAATCGTCAACCCGGAACCTATGAATTCCGTGTTGGTGCGAACAATCAACAACCAAATAGTAGAAATAAGCAACAAACTTATCCTTATATTGCTAATATACAAACTCCTTTTATAACACAAGAAAGACAACCACTGATTTATCGAATACCTTCTATCTATCAGAAGTCATATTCATATCAGGCAATTTTCCAGAACCCTTACATTTATCAGTCTCCATTTGTTACACAACAAACTTACCCAAATATTAGACCGATTGGACCTGTAGCTAAAGTTAAAGAGGTTTATCTAAACCAAGGTGGTACAGTAGAGACTGTTCAAGAAGTATATGTGAACAATTCTGGAATAGTCGATAAGGTCCATCAACGAAATATATAAATAGATAGTATGGCTAATGTATTCAACGTTTTTATTGACCAAGGTTCTACTTATACTGTTACGGTAGAAGTAACAGATTCTGGTGGTAGTCAATTTGATTTGACTGATTACACAGCCGAATCTCAAATAAGAAAAACATACACTTCATCAGCTGTCACTGCTAGTTTCACAACTTCTTTAAATGTGGGTGCTGGAACTGTAACTTTATCTATGACCGATGATACATCATCCACTGTCCCGGCAGGTAGATACGTTTATGATTGTATTATCACCGACCAAAGTGGTGTAAAAACACGAATACTTGAAGGGCAAGCGACCGTAACACCAGGAGTAACTAGATAAATATGTCAGACATAAAAGCAAAAATTCGAGTTGGTGGCCAAGGAGTTAAAGTAACTACAGCATTTCTTGGTAAAAACTCATTGGCCAATGCATCATTACAAGATTTGGGTGATGTTCAGAATGTGCCACAAAATGTAGAAGAAGGTTCTTTTTTAGAATACGACACAAATAGTAATTCATATGTACTTAATAACGTTATGGATTCAGGAATTTTTTAATAGGATAAAAAACTTATGGCAACAGTAATTCAAATTAAAAGAACAACTGGAACCTCAGCACCAACAACTACTGATTTAGCTGAAGGTGAACTTGCATATGTACAAGATAGAACCAATGACGGTGCATCATCCAAACTTTATATCGAATCAGTAGACTCACTTTCATCTGAAGTTGTTCATGAAGTTGGTGGAAAATTCTTTACTGATATCATTAATGGTGCTACGGTAACTCCTGCAAACTTTAAGGTTGGTAATGGTGCAACATCAGGTGCACAAATAGAATTGTATGAAGACTCTGATAATGGTACAAATTATACAGGTTTCAAATCACCAGATGCTCTTGCTGGTGATGTTATCTACACCCTTCCTCTTACTGATGGTAACGATGGTCAACAACTCCAAACGAACGGAACAGGTACTTTAAGTTGGCAAAATAGTACTGCAACAATTGCTGGTGCAGACGATACGGATGTTTCATCAGAGGCTAGTGGTCAACTTTTAATTTGGGACGGAACAGACTCGTGGGATAATGTCGATGTAACTGGTGATGTCACAATTACCAATCTTGGTGTTACTACACTTGGTGCTGGAACGGTTGAATTTACAATGTTCGATGCAGCAACAGTTCAAACATCTGCTGAACTTGTAACTCCAGGTTTTTCTGATGATGATGTTACAGTGTTGACTGCTGCAGCTGTACAAGACCGTATTGATACAACTAACAATGCTCAGGATCTTGACATCACAGACGGTACAACTACTTCACAAGTCCTTATCGATAGTCAGACTATGACTGTTCAGGGTACAGCTAATGAAGTAACAGTCGGTCTATCTGGACAAACATTCACAGTCGGTCTTCCCGATAGTGTTTCCATTACAACCGAACTGACTGCTGCAAGTGCTATCGTATCGGATTTGACAGATAACCGAATAACTATTGCTGGTACTAGTGGTGCATTGGAAGACGATGCAAATTTAACATTTGATGGTACCAATTTCCAAGTAGGTGGTACAAACTTTAGTGTTGCACAAGCTTCAGGTAATACATCTATTGCTGGTACTCTCGATGTCGATACAAGTGCTACATTAGCAAGTGTCAATGTTGAAGATTTAACCGACAATCGAGTTGTTATTGCTGGTACTAGTGGTGAACTTGAAGATGACGCAAACCTCACATTTGATGGTACTGATTTTGTAATTGGTGGTGCATCGGGTGTATCAATCAAGGGTTCTGGAGCCGATGTTGGTGATGTTAATATTGCTAGTGGTAATTTTACAATTGATGCATCAACTGGTGACGTGGTTGTGGGTGGTAATTTAACAGTTTCAGGGACCACAACAACCGTAGATTCTACAACAGTTTCTATTGCTGACCCAGTATTTGAAATTGGTGAAAGTGATACTGATGATAACTTGGACCGTGGTATTAAATTCCTCTATAATGACGGTGCTGCTAAAATTGGTTTCTTCGGTTATGATGATTCTACTGGTAAGTTCATTGCATTAAGTGATGCAACTGATGCAACTAGCACATTCTCTGGTACTGCGTTGCCTGCTGTATTTGGTAATCTTGAAGTTTCAGATATTAATTCAGGTTCAGGTAACTTCCAAGTTACAGCTTCGAATGGTAACACAACGATTGCAGGAACTCTGGATGCGACTGGTAGTTTTGCAATCAACACTAACCAGTTCACCGTAGATGGATCTAACGGAAACACATTAATTGCTGGTACAGTTTCTTTGTCTAGTTCAATTGTTGCAGTGGATGGGGTGGCTCCGACAGCTGGTCAATTATTGATTGGTCATGGAACAAATGGTGATTTGCAACTAGCAACATTAACCGAAGGGTCCAATGGTGTTACCATAACCAATGGTGATGCCTCGATTACAATCGAAAATGATTTAGCGACTACGAGTACAGTAGGTGTCGCATCTTTTAGTGCTGATAATTTTACAGTAACAACTGGAGATGTAACAATCACAGCAATTGATGGTGGAACATATAGCTAATACATAATGAAATAAGAGGGTATAATGACCACGATTTTAAAACATAAGAGGTCTAGTACCGCATCTTCTGCACCCGCAGTTGGGGATTTAGCTTTAGGTGAACTTGCGGTTAATGATAGAGACGGCAAAGTCTTTCTGAAAACAGACGATGGTGCATCAAACGAAGCAATTGTAGAGGTAGGTACTAATCCATCATCTGTCACGGTAAACGGAGCATTCTCTCTCCCTACTTCCGATGGTACTTCTGTTGGTGATGAAGGTCAAATTTTACAGACCGATGGTGCGGGCACAGTTAGTTGGGTGACACCAAGTTCTTATATGGAATCGGTTTCAACAACCACTACTGCGGCCGACCAAGTTTTGTATAGTGCTGCGGCAACAAATAATAGTGTTAAAATGACATTGGCTGCTTCTCATGCATCTGCCGGAAAACACATTTGTGAGGTTCTATTCAATAGTGATGGTACCGACACTTTCTTTGTTCAATACGGAGATGTTTTTACAATTAGTGAATTGTTTACACTATCATCTGATGTGAATACAGGAAACATGAGAATTTTAGTAACTCCTGTTAACACTAGTACAACATTCAAAATGCACTTGGTTCAATTCTAATGTCCTCTTCAGGTAAATACGCATCATCAACAACAAATCCTCATAAATTTTTCAGTTTGAGGACAAAAGATGATGGTAAATATGTTTTATTAGTTTCTTTTAATGACATTGAGATTGGTAAAGATATTTATTATTCATCCGAATTTTTGATTGATATTTCAAACAGAACTGTGAGATATGATGAGTTTGGTGTATTGGGTTCAAAGCAAAATTTAGTCAATTTTAGATTCGAAGAAATCGACGGCAATCTTAATTTTGTTATTGAACCAAAAACCACGTCTAAGTGTTTGGCGAATTATACACTAAGAAGTCTTTAAGACTAAATACTCCTAAGTCTATCTTTATTTTTGGGGTGTTTGGTGTCCAATAAAACATTTTCTGTAGAGCATGGTGCCTTTATCGATAATGAAGTTGATATTCATGGCGCCACCCCACTTTTAAAACTTACTGATACAGACACAACAAATTTACAACACACCCTATCTTCAAGTGCGGGATTGGTCATTTCGGCTGATGCAAACAACGTCGAAGCATCATCTACCATCGACTTTGCAGTCGATGGGTCTACTGTTGGTACACTTGGACCTACTGGCGATTTGACATTAACTAGTGCCGCGTCTCCAACTTTAAGATTAACTGATACCACTAATACCGTTACTGCTAGTGTCTATGCACAAGATGCTGATGTTTTTTATGGGTCCACAACTAATCATGCAACTAACATTGGTAGTAATAATACAACTGCAATCGCTATTGACACTTTACAGAATGTTACAATTTCAGGCACTCTTGGTAGTGAAAAAATTACAGCTACCGTAGATAATAACACCACTGCATTAGACTTACAGATTGGTACTAATGCCGACTTCATCTTTACTGCTGACTCAACATCGGGTTATGTTACAACTCTGAACATGGACGATACGGGATTAGATATCGGACATGATTCCGTATCTCGTTCATTGAATCTCATAACCAATAGTTTAGATAGATTGACCGTTGCTGGCGGTGGTAACGTTGGTATCAACAACACTAACCCAACAACAGCAAAACTTGTTGTTGATGGTGACGATAATGCATACACGATAAGAGCTGAAGGTGGTGCAACTACGGGACAATCTTATGGTATGAGAATTCGTGCGGGGTCGAATGCGTCAGACACAGCACTCTTGGTAGAAAACAAAGCTGCTAACACAACCTTTATGGAAATCCTTGGTGATGGTTCAGTAAATATCAATGGTAACTTAACCGTAAGTGGCACCACAACCTCTATCACTAATACCAACACGACAATTACAGACGCATTGATAGAACTCGGTTCTGGTAATGCCGGTGCAAACTCAAACGACTTGGGTTTAATATTAGAACGTGGGACAACTGGTGACAATGGGTTTATTGGGTTTGATGAAAGTGCTGACCAATTTGTAGTTGCAACCACAACTGCAACTGGTGGTTCTACAGGTGACTTAACATTAACAGATGCAAATTTTAGAGCAAATCAAATCACAACAACCTATGCAAATAACTCTAGTGGAGTAATGAGAAACATATATGAATCTACAAGTAATCCAACTGCTGGCGATGGGCAGGTCGGTGACGTGTGGATTGTTTACAATGTTTAAGGATTGATAATGGCAGGTGCTAAGCAAAAAACTCCCGATGGTTGGAAACAATCATCAGATGCATATGTTAAAACAGACCCAACAACATGGAAGTCTGTTGATGTTGGTAAAGTTAAAACCCCCACTGGTTGGGTTGATGGGTTTGGTAATTTGGAAGCACAACAACCAGCACCCTTTCCAGCTAGTATTCAAATTACAACAGCTTACCCTTATCGCTCTCCTTTTAGATATTCAAGAATAGGTCAATCCCCTCTTGCATATCAACACAGAACACCAGGCACTTATATAAACCAGAATCCATCTACTTATCAAAATAGATTGCCGTTTATAAGAGATGCACAAATTCCTGGGAGAACTATTGCCCGCGGTATTACACAAGAACCATATGCTTATAGAGTAGCTGCAAACTACCCCTACACATATCGACAACCGTCCAGAGTGCAAACTCCTGGTATCGGTATTATCCAGTATTCATATAGGGTGGCTGCAAACTACATTTACAATTATCAGAACCCATCTAGAGTACAAGCTCCTGGTATTGGTATCATCCAGTATTCATATAGGGTGGCTGCAAACTACATTTACAATTATCAGAACCCATCTAGAGTACAAGCTCCTGGTATTGGTATTATTCGATATGCATATAGAGTAGCTGCAAACTACATTTACAATTATCAGAACCCATCTAGAGTACAAGCTCCTGGTATTGGTCTTATCCGGTATGCATATAGAGTAGCTGCAAACTTTCCCTATACTTATCAACAACCGTCTAGAACTCAGATACCAGGTATTGGTATTATCCAGTATGCATATAGGGCAGATGCACCATACCCTTATGAATATCAACAACCGTCTAGAACTCAGATACCAGGTATTGGTATAATCCAGTATGCATATAGGGCAGATGCACCATACCCTTATGAATATCAACAACCGTCTAGAACTCAGATACCAGGTATTGGTACTATTCAATATGAATATAGGGCAAATAAACCATACCCTTATGAATATCAACAACCGTCTAGAACTCAGATACCAGGTATTGGTCTTATCCGGTATGGATATAGAGTAGCTGCAAACTACCCCTACACTTATCAACAACCGTCCAGAGTACAAGCTCCTGGTATTGGTATTACCCGGTATGGATATAGAGTAGCTGCAAACTACCCCTACACTTATCAACAACCAGGTAGAGTACAAACACCTGGTATCGGTATTATCCAGTATGTGTTTAGACTGAATGGTGACTACCCCTACAATTATCAACAACCGACTAGAGTCGCGTTTCGATATACTTTTGTCGCCTATTATCGTGCTCCGGGCATAGGTATTACAAGAGGTTCTTCAAGAACACCATATCCAGCAATCACTATCGTACAGGTACCACAAGTTGGAAAATTTGGTCAACCAACAGGAATTCAAAATCCTTTTTCCATTTTTTATCAAGCTAGGCAACCGTTTAGATATAGTTATACATATAATTTCCAAGACCCAGGTGCTTTCTTTGCTAGAGGTATTAGTAGAACACCACAAAGAAATCCGGCAGCTGGTCCTGGTATCTATCAAAGACCTTTAAGGGGTAGTACGAACTACCAATACAGGTATCAGGGTCCACAAAGAACACCTGTTAATATCGCTATTGGTATCTATCGAAATCCTTTAAGGGGTAATACAACCTATCAATACAGGTATCAGAGTCCAAACAGAACACCTATTAATATCGCTATTGGTATCTATCGAAATCCTTTAAGGGGTAATACGAACTACCAATACAGGTATCGGGGTCCACTAAGAACACCTATTAATATCGCGGATGGTGTTTATCAATTACCTTTAAGGGGTAGTACGAACTACCAATACAGGTACCAAACACCTTTACGTACACCTATTAATGAGGCAGATGGTGTTTATCAAGTACCTGTAAGGGGTAGTACGAACTACCAATACAGGTACCAAACACCTTTACGTACACCTATTAATGAGGCAGATGGTGTTTATCAAGTACCTGTAAGGGGTGGTACAGCCTATCAATACAGATACCAAACACCTTTACGTACACCTGTTAATATCGCTCCTGGTATCTATCAAAATCCTTTAAGGGGTAATACGAACTACCAATACAGGTACCAAACACCACAAAGAAATATCATCAGTGGTCCTGGTATCTATCAAAATCCTTTAAGGGGCAACACGAATTACCAATACAGGTACCAAACACCACAAAGAAATATCATCAGTGGTCCTGGTATCTATCAAAATCCTTTAAGGGGTGATACGAACTACCAATACAGGTACCAAACACCACAAAGAAATATCATCAGTGGTCCTGGTATCTATCAAAATCCTTTAAGGGGTGATACGAACTACCAATACAGGTATCAGGGTCCACTAAGAACACCTATTAATATCGCTATTGGTATCTATCAAAATCCTCTGATAGGTAGAACTTCTATAAGATATGCATTTCAGACACCATACAGGTCTCCTATAACTTATCAGCATAGAAGTCCAAATCCAGCAAATGCGCAGACTCCATATACAGCGAATATACAAATTCCTGCTATTAGAGATGCACAGATACCATATCCATATCAAGCGTCTGGACAGTCTTCTGTTATTGGATATTACCAATCACCAGCCATATATATTGCACAAACTCAAGTACCTGTAATTAAATGGGATGGTGATTTGAATGAACCTGCCAGGTCAAGTTCACCTATAACACAACCATAAATACATCAAGAAATTATTATTTTTATATATTATGGAAAATATCACAAAAGAACGCTCCGATGGTCAAATTTACTATAAAGCTGCTTCTAGTAAAGAATTACGAAAGTACCTAGATGAAAATCCAAATTTTCTTTCTGATAACAACATAAAGTTTCGAGAGAATACTCTTTGGGTTGGTTCAGTTGACTTAAATAGGTTTAATGAAGATGGTTCACCAATCCCTAAAGATGTTTTATTAGAAGAAGAAAAAAATCCACATTACACTGGTTTTAATTGTTTAAAAATTTTAGAAGAAAAAAAACTTATCCGTGTAAAAATTATAACCTATAAAGACTTTGTTGAAAAAGTAAAAACTATAGATGAGTATAAAGACAACTGGGGTCAAGCTTCCCACAATGTAATTAATTATCTCGGTTCTATCTATAGATGTCATGTTGGTCCAACACCAGGCAAATCTCATACTCAGGGTGGAAAACAATTTGAATTTTTGACAGGTGAAGATGACAATATGGAATTGTATGATTACGTAGGGTCACTAAACGAATACCAGAAATCAATTTATGATGAGATTATAGACCCAAACATTGTACCCGAGAGTCCAGAACACAGAAGAAGTTTATATCAAATAAATTTCACTGATGAAAGTCAATCGGGGAAGTTTTATCACGCAACTAAAGCTCATTGGTTACTCCATAGTATATTGGAAGAGGGTGCTCATGGACCATTATCAGTAGAAGTTTCAATGAAAAAATATGACAGTTGGGCAATGTGCATTCACCCAGGGTCAGTTAGAGCTGCTATGGTCAGAGAGGCCAAACTTTATGACTTTCCGATTATCTTGTCAGACCCAGAAGACATTTTTTCTGAATTTCCATATGCAAATGTTCAAGATATCATTAAGTTATTAAAAGATATGGAAGAATATCGTACTGATAAAGTCGAAGGTAGACCTATAAATGCATCCTTTTTGATGGTCGGCGATAGATTAGAAACTAACATTTCAGAACCAATTCCAGAAATGTATTTCAGAAGAAGGATTTATAAATGGGCTCAAGACATACATAAACTTTTTGCTGGTAAGAATTTGAAAATGTATATTGGTTATGATGATAATCATTGCGACATGTTTGGTAACAATTTATCTGATGTGAGTGAGACCGCTTTAGAATTATTGTTCGGTAAAGAATCCGTATCATCAAACTTTAAACCAGAATCAGTTTACAAATGGCAGGGGAATCGTAAAAAATTAAAGAAAATTCATGATTTCCATGACCCCATAGAAATAAAAAAGTTGGATATAAACAAAATTGATTGTTACACAAGACCTTATGCAAATCAAAGTACACAATTCACATACAGTAGGTTTTTGATACCTTACTTGGAAAATTTTGAAGGTTTTAGTATTTTTGTTGATGATGATTTTCTTTTTGTTAACAATCCATTAAAAATGTTTTATTGGGTCAACCCTAAAAACGCTGTCACTTGTGTTAAGTACCCAAACATAATGTTTGATGAAACAAAATTCGATGGTCAGAAAAATGTAAACTATCCGAAAAAACTCTGGTCCAGTCTAATGATTTTCAATAACTCACACCCAGATTGCAAAAAACTAACACCAGAAATTGTTAATACGATGTCTGGTTCATGGTTGCATCAATTTGAATGGACGGATGCTATAGGTTCTTTACCTAGAAGATATGTTTACACAGAAGGTTATGATGATGATAAAGACTTGACACTAGATACTTTAGCAATCCATTACACGAGAGGTGGACCTTGGATAAAGGGTATGGATACATCTAACATAAAAAAATTAGAATGGTATGAAAAAGTCTGTTCCATTATTCGCGAAGATGATGTATAATATTAAGTTTAATTGAAAAGGATTTGCAATGAATTGTTTTATATATGATTTTGAAGGTAATTTAAAAATTACCAAAAGCAACGGGTTACAATATGTCATAGAAAAATCAGATAAACCTGAATTGGGTTTTAACTATGACATGATTGTTTACGAACAAGAAGAATTTAAAATCGTGAACTTTGACCCAGAGACCCCAATTGATGAACAAAAAGTTGAACTTAATGAAAGTGAAAAGGATGAAATTGAAACATTTATCCTAAACTCTGTTCCTCCTGTGGGTTATGACCTAAACACTCAGTATGTTGACAGACTATTTGAAGAATGTGAAAGAAAACAAAATGAGTCCTTTCGCGGCCTAGGTTTTAACGAACCCTATCATGTTTTTATGGCAGGTCGAGATGGTTCCAATCACCCAAAACGTTTAGAAGCTAGAGAATGTTTAGAATTCTATGATGTCTTATGGAATCAATTTGAAATGACAAAAGAATTGATTTCACAAACAAGAGAAGACCACTTGCAGGATTATGGTTATTATCAGCATTCATTGCCCACTAATGCAAGGGTGCAAGCACAGTAATGAATTACGATTCTTTGATGGGTAAACTATCATCTGATGGTGTGGAGATAATACACATAGATGAACCTTTTAGTTTTAATGATTGTTTTCCTCTAGGAAATAGAGTTTTTGTTTTAGATAATTATCTCTCAACTAATATCCATTTATGGTTAGATGAAACTTGGATGATGCAAACTTGGTGGGCGAAATCAAATCAAGTTAGAAGGAATGGGAGAGTTAGTGAAGGGAGAAACACCCAACCTTATCATCAGTTTTGGGGTGCTTCCATACTAAGACATCGACCAGGGGATGACCCAACAAAAGCTTCTCATGATAAAGAAACTGGTAGGTCGGATGAACTTGCCTCTTTTGGAACTCTTTGGCTGGAAAGAAAGTTAAGAACTGATTTTTCTTTTGAATGGATTAGATTTCAGTATGCTGGTTTAAATTCACAATCTACAGGATTGGACGGAACTTGTCACACTGATTGTGATGATATGGATGATTGGAATTGTTCCTTTCTATGGTATTCCAACCCGTATTGGTTTGATTTTTGGGGAGGTGACCTAAATCTTTATTCTGAAATTATTTTGGGTGGAACGCAATTTGACGAAAAACTTAAGAAACACTTGGTCGGTTCGATAAAATTTAAACCAAATAGATTAGTTATTTTTGACGGGAGAATACCTCATCAAGCATGTTCACCAAATAGAAATTCTGGTTGGACCGATAGAAGGTCAATTGTAATTCGAGGCGACGAAATAAGAACTTTAGATAAACAGGAAAGGTACTATGCCCACAATTGAGTTTCAATCAAACAGTAATTATGACCTGTTTAGACCAGTTCTAGCAAAAGGATATTTACCAGAGTGGTGGAAGTATGGTAAAGCTATCAGTGCCGTGTCTGGTCAATATGTTGGAACTATAAGGCAGTGTCCTGGTATGGATGATATGTTAAAGTATGGGTGGTACTTTCTATCAGATTTTGACATTAGAGTTTACCCAACAAAAAATTCTGATTGCGAAGATATTGACATGGATTTACACGATGGTACTGATGATCTTGATAATATGCATTGGATGGTTGAAATTTTAGATGATAGATTTCCTTATCAGGATACTACGGGTCATAGTCACCAACAGGTGTGGAGTCAATGGAAAACTGCTGTAAAATTCATAACAAATTGGACTATAAAAACACCACCAGGATATTCTGTCATATATTTGAATCCATTTTTATTCAACAACCCAAACTTTGAAGTATGGCCAGGAATGATTGATACTGATGCATTTAATCAATGTGGTGACACAAAACCTCTTATTTTAAATATAAAAACAAATAAAGAATTCATCATCAAGAAGGGTGAACCTATTTTACACGTATTCCCATTTAAAAGAGAGAAATGGGTTGCATCCTATCCAAACCATACACTTAAATCCTATTGGAACAATATGTCTTTAGATTTTAATGAATCTGAAATGTCCTCATTAACTGATGAGGAAAAATCAGTAATCGGTAAACCAAATACAGGTAAATTGTGCCCATACTCTTACTACAGACCAGCAAATCAAACTACCGGATATTCGAGTTACAAACAAACTGGTGCATGGTATAATAAGAAAGATTTTTTTACGGATTTACCAGATGGTGGTGAATCACCTTATCAACTTGAATTTGAGTTTTAAAAATGCATACTATTGATAATGATGAATATGCGGTAACTGCATTATTCCCAACATACCTTTTTAGTTTTGATTTAATTAAGCTTGGGTATGTTAACGAAGAATATTTGGGTCAATTGAAAGATGCAATTCTTGAAATGAGAACAAAAGACCCAATTGGTCGTAGAGTTTCTAATGCATATACGGGATGGCAATCAGACGATGGTTGTGAAAGTCATTCTAGATTTATTCGATTATATAGAGCATTCAATCGAATAACACAATCACAACTGACACCTTTCTTTGGGTTTTCGCCTTCTCAAGTTCAAGTAACAGTTTCGAACGTTTGGGCTAATGTAAACGACAAAGGGGCATGGAACTACCCACATTTACATAATGGTTGTTGGTATTCGGGTGTATTTTACATAGATGCAGATGAAGATACTGGTGATTTGCATGTAATTGATACACATGCTAAAGTGGTATCAGATTTTCCATATGGAAGAAGACAAAATGCCAGTGTTAATATAAGACCAAAATCTGGTAGACTTTTGTTGTTTCCGAGTGGTTTGATGCATATGGTTGAGGCAAACCAAACAGATAAAGATAGAATCAGTATAGCATTCAATTTAAATCATACGTATCTCCAGCCACCTGTTATAGGTCAGCCAATTAATATGGGTGATGTGTATGACCCAAGAGGTGATGATATTAAATTTAATATTGATGAAAGAGGAAATCCTGTCTATCCACCAAACTTAGAGTATCCTGGGTAATATCTCAGATATCAATGCAACTACAACAGTTGCGGAAAGACCCCATATAATCTTATTAGACAATTCCACTTTAGCACTCATTTGAGTGCATTTCGTTTCAATTCTATCTATAGAACTAGATAATCTGTTCACACGTTCGTGTGATTCTGCTCTGCGGATTTCCAAATCTGAAATTTTTTCTTCTACTCTGGCTAGAGCAATCAAAGTATCACTTAGTTTATCAATCTTTTCTTCAATTTTTGATAGTCTTTCTTCGGTGGACACTTTTCTGGATTCCCCTAAGTATAAATACAATAAACCTATTTAGTTTTTGGGAAAATTTATAAATGGCCAGTCCTTCATCCAAATCAGAATTAATCTCATACGCAAAACGTAGACTTGGTGCACCAGTTATTGAAATTAATGTTGATGATGACCAAGTAGATGATAGAATAGATGAAGCAGTTCAATACTTTAATGAATATCACTACGATGGTTCAATAAGAACCTACCTGAAGGTTCAATTATCTCAGGTACAACAAGACACAATGGTTACCGACACAGACGAAGTTGTTGGTGCCAACACAATCAAAGAACAGAATAACTATATCGAAATGCCTGAGTATGTTCTATCTGTACTTAGAATTCTTCCCTTCAACGATAAGAATACTACTAATATGTTTGATTTGAGATATCAAATCAGATTAAACGATATACCAAGTTTAACAAGCACAGGTATTATGTATTATACTCAAGTAAATCAATACATTAGTATGCTTGACGAAATGCTTCAGGGTCGAACACCAATTAGATATAATATGCATCAGAATAGATTGTATCTGGATATGGATTTTGACCAAGTTGGTGCAGATGAGTACATTGTAATTGAATGCTATAGAAAATTAGACCCAACAACATATACTGATATCTATAATGACATGTGGTTGAAGAAGTATGCAACCGCATTAATCAAACATCAATGGGGAGAAAACCTGTCAAAATTCCAAGGTATGCAATTGCCTGGAGGAGTAACACTTGATGCTTCTACAATAAAACAAGAAGCACTCGATGAAATTCGAAGACTAGAAGAAGAATCTAGATTGAATTTTGAAATGCCAGTCGCTGATATGATAGGTTAATCATGGCCACCAACGTATTTTTTAATCACGCTGTACCACAAGAACAGAATCTTTATGAAGACCTTGTTGTTGAAAGTCTGCGTATGTATGGACATGATGTTTTATATCTACCTAGAACCATTGTAGAAGAAGACACTATTCTAAATGAAGATATATCATCTAGATTTGCTCAATCGTATACTATAGAAATGTATCTAGAGAATGTAGAAGGTACAGCTGACGCTGGTGACTTGATGTCTAAATTTGGTGTGTATGTACAAGAAGAAGCTACATTTATTGCATCTGTTAGGTCTTGGGACAGGTTCGTATCTTCAGATAGTAATTTGGTAACCTCTCTAAGACCAAATGAAGGAGACTTAATTTATTTTCCTATGTCTGGTGCACTTTTTGAAATAAACTATGTTCAAGATGATAATCCATTCTATCAGTTGGGAAAACTTTTTGTATTCAAGATGAGATGCACTCTCTTCGAATATTCTGGTGAAGATATGGACACCGGAACTGATGCTGATTTGGTTGAACTACAACAAGGTTACACAGAAATTTATCAATTATCTGGTACTAATGGTTCGTTCAAATACGGGGAAAATATTCTTTTGAATACTAATGTTGTAGCTGAGTGTGTGGGATATGTTTATAACAGTGTCACATTTTTATATGATATAGTGTTGCGTGCTGTCACTTCTACAATGAGTGTAGGGGACGTTTTGACTGGAGAAACTAGTGGTGCAACGGGTACAATATCAGTAGTATCTGATAAATTAGATATAGATGACGGCGTATCTCAAAATAAAGATTTTGAAACTAATGGTTCAAACTATCTAGATTTCAGTGAAACGAATCCATTTGGTGAGGTGTCATAATGTTTGGTAGTTATTTTTACAATGAAACCACAAAAAGAGCCGTATCAATTTTTGGTACTATGTTTAACAACATCACCATTAAAGAAGTTAAGACTAATGGTACAGTTACCAATGTGCAAAAAGTGCCCATCTCATATGGACCGAAAAAAAGATGGTTAGCGAGATTGCAACAAGACCCCAAAGCAAGAGATGTAAATGTTTCTGCAATTTCTTTACCGAGGATGTCATTTGAGATATCAGGTATAGAATATGATAACACAAGACAACAAAATAAGTTAATTAGAAATAACAAATCACTTACTGGTAGTACTACACAGAGAAACTATCAGTACATGCCTGCACCATACAATCTATCGTTCGACTTAAGTATTGTGTCGAACAATGTAACAGAATCATTACAAATAGTAGAACAAATATTACCATACTTTCAACCAGAATACACTGTTGCTATGAAAATGATTGATAGTATGGAAGATACCAGAGATGTTCCTATTGTACTGAATAATGTGAGATATGAAGATAACTATGAAGAATCATTCGATGCTAGGAGAATAGTACAATATACATTGAATTTCACTATGAAATTATACTTCTTTGGACCTGTTACTAGTGGTAAAGTCATAACAAAAGTTATCGAGAGGGATTATATCAATACAGATGTTTCTGGTGCGTTTACAACAACACAAATAGATGGCTCTGGATTAGTAAAAGAAGTCAAATCTTATGAACCTGTATTTACAGAATCTTTTGATGCTGCCAATAACACCAATCAAATCAGAACTGTTTCTACACCCTCGATTAACTTAGGACCGCAAGTTGGAGATAGAGTATTCAATACAAATTTAGAAACACCACCGACTATTAGCAGTATCATTATTGAAAATAATGCACAAACAAATTTTGTTGATGCCCGAGTTGGTTATATTCTGAGTGAAAATGTAACTATAGAACAAGGCACAGTCTTAGAGTTTGCTGGTTCTGTTTCAACAGAAGACACCTATATAATTAGTGAAAATGTTACATTTTACGATGATGGTACAGATAGTACGTATTCCGAAGATATAGTTAGTGACAACTCTTAATATGAATGACAATGTTGATGATAAATTAAATCAGATACTAGAAATTGGAACAGATATATCAACACGAACCAAAGAAGTTTCTAGGGTAGTATCAAATAAAAATAGAACAGAAAATATTGATACTGATTATCGATACGCAAGAGAAAATTTGTATAACTTGGTAGAACGCGGGCAAGATGCTATCGATGGCATTCTACAATTATCCAAAGACACTGAACACCCTAGAGCCTATGAAGTTGCAGGCCAACTTATAAAAACTGTAGCAGATACGGCAGAGAAGTTAATAGACCTACAACAAAAATTACAAAATTTAGAAGGTGAAACATCTTCAGTAACAACACAACACAACCACCTTTATGTTGGGTCAACTTCTGAATTACAGAAGTTTCTGAAGAAAAGTAAAAAATTAGATGATGAATGAAATCCCACTAAAAGAAGTTGACCAATACCAATTCTTAGAACATCGAAAAGAACAAGAACAGAAACACTGGAACAACAGAAACTCCAAGTCTGTTTTAGATAGTATCCTAACTATTGAAGTCAATACAACAGAACTATGCAATAGAACATGTGTCTTTTGTCCAAGACACAATCCAGAAGTTTTCCCTAATAGACACCTTCACATGACCCCAAGAGGGGCTAGAATTATTTGTGAAAACTTATCAGGACATGAATACACCTTCACTGGTAAAATTTCATTTTCCGGTTTCGGTGAAAACACTATGAATAAACAATTCCCTGAAATTGTTCATACATTCAAAAAGTGGTTACCGAATGCCACACTTGAGTGTAACACTAATGGGGATAGATTAAACCTAGATTATGCAAATCTTTTATTTAACTCTGGATTAGATTTACTTTATATCAACTTATACGATGGTCCAGAACAAATGGACCACTTTAATGAAATGTTAAATACTATACCAAACGAAAAGTATAAGTTTCGTATGCATTGGTCTCAGGCTAACCATGGGTTGATATTAAATAACAGAAGTGGTGTTATAGATTGGGTTGGTATCGAAGATACTGATGTTAAGTCTCTTCAGGGTAAATCATGCCACTATCCATTTTATAAAATGTTTGTTGATTGGAATGGTGACGTACTATTTTGTTCGAACGATTGGGGCAGAGAACATGTTGTTGGTAACCTAATGCAGGATTCCCTATTCGATGTTTGGATGTCTAAGCCCATGAAAGATATCAGAAAAAAATTAATAAAGGGTGATAGGTCCAGCTCACCATGTAATAAATGTAGTGTTAATGGAACTTTGTTTGGTAAACCTTCCTTTGATATAATTAAGGAGTACTACGATGGTACAACCGAAGAACGAAGGTTATCTCGGTAATAATCTAGTCAAACGTTCTGGTATTGAACACCAATACACCGAAGAAGAACTCACAGAATATGTGAAATGCTCAGAAGACCCTAGATATTTTATTGAAACATATTGTCAAGTCATTTCTCTGGATGAGGGTCTGGTACCATTTAAACTTCGTGGATATCAGGGAAAACTCATTGAACATTACAATAATAATCGTTTCAATGTAGTCTTAGCATCAAGACAATCGGGAAAATCAATCACTTCTTGTGGTTATCTCCTTTGGTTCTTACTTTTTCATCCAGAAGTCACTGTTGCGGTGCTTGCAAACAAAGGTGCAATTGCCCGTGAAATGGTTGCACGTATTGTTACCATGTTGGAATCTGTGCCATTCTTCTTACAGCCAGGTGTTAAGATTCTCAACAAAGGTAATATTGAATTTGCAAATGATTCTAAATTAGTTGCAGCCGCAACATCTTCATCATCAATTCGTGGTCTTTCTATCAACCTTCTATATCTAGATGAGTTTGCGTTCGTAGAAAATGCAGAAGAATTCTATACTTCAACATATCCCGTTGTTACTTCTGGTGCAAACTCAAAAGTTATCATCACATCAACTGCTAACGGTGTGGGTAACATGTTCCATAAGATTTATGAAAGTGCGGTTCATGGTAATTCCGAATATAAACACTTTCTTATTAATTGGTTTGATGTTCCCGGCCGTGATGATGAATGGAAAAAACAAACGATTGCAAATACCTCAGAAGCACAATTTGAACAAGAATACGGAAACTCATTTCTTGGTACGGGTAATACACTCATCAACTCAGACACTCTTTTGGGTCTCAGGGCCATCGAACCATCATGGCAAAGAGAAGGGTTCCAACTTTATGAAAGACCCTTAGAGGGACACACATACATTGCCACGGTGGATGTATCTAGAGGTCGAGGGATGGATTACTCAACCTTTACAATTTTTGATGTTTCATCCAATCCGTTCAAACAAGTTGCAACTTATAGAAATTCTCAGATATCACCTTTGCTATTTCCTGATGTTATAAATAAATACTGCAAGCAATATAACGATTCTCTTGTAATCATTGAAAATAATAACGAAGGGTCATTAGTAGCTGCACAATTACATTATGATATAGAATACCCAAATGTTTTTACACAGGGTCAATTGAAAGCCGAAGACATTGGTGTAACAATGTCGAAAAAAATTAAAAGAATTGGGTGTTCGACACTCAAAGAAATGATGGAGGAAAATAGATTAACAGTTGTTGATAGATATACCATCACAGAAATGATGACTTTTATCAGTAAAGGGACTTCATACGAAGCAGACAGAGGTTATCATGATGACTTAGTAATGAATTGTGTCTTATTCGGATGGTTCATAACCACAGAATATTTTAATCATCTGAGTGATACACAAGTAAAAGACCTTTTATATGCAGACCAACAAAGGATGATAGAAAATGATATGCTACCTGCTGGTGTTTTTGGTTCAATTAGTGAACCAGAAACTTTTGTAGATAGCACTGGTGATAGATGGTTTGCACAGGAAGGTAAAACTTGGTGACTTGAGAAACATTAATTTATAAATAAAAATATCAACTTCGACTATACTATTAACAGGAGAAAAGTATGGCATTTCAAGTATCACCAGGCGTTCAAGTCAGAGAAGTTGACTTAACGGCAGTAGTTCCAGCGGTTGCATCCACATCTGGGGGGTTTGCTGGGTATTTCGAGTGGGGCCCTGTTGAAGAGGTTTTCACGGTATCAGACCTTCAGGAATTAGTTGAGTATTTCGGTGAACCAGGAAACACTCAAGCAACAGGAGAAGATTTTTATGTTGCAGAATCGTTTCTGAAGTACGGTTCCTCTCTTAGGACTGTCAGAATTAAAACAACAGGTCTTTTGACAGCCAATGCGTCGGGGGATACAGCAACTTTAATCAAAAATGCAGACGACTGGGAACAAAACTTCAAAGATGGTAGTGCAGCTGCAACGCTTGGTGAATGGTCTGCAAAATACGGGGGCGCAAATGGAAACTCTATAGGTGTTCAAGTTTGTGGTTCTACAACTGCTTTTTTTCAACTAGATAAAACCCAAGCAAATGCAACTCTGGGTGATGTTGAAGTCGAGACAATAGCAGGTGTTGGAGGTACAGCAACAGTAACAACCGAAACTCCTCATTTGTTGGAAACTGGTGACACTGTAGACATCACAAATGCAACAAATACAGATTTTAACGATACAAGTGTATCCGTAACCGTTACCGGGCCGTCAGAATTCACTTATACATATACAGGCGCAGACAATACTGAAAATAACTCTGTTGCACAGGTTGTTAATATTGTTGACCAAACAGGGTTCGCCAGAAGTGCTAATGATATCAGATTGGCTTCTGGTGCTGATTTTACGCAAAACGCTATTATTCAGTTTAGTAATCATTCATCTAAGTACAGAATCACATCTATAGCTGGTGATTCCCTAGTAATTGAACTAATAGGAGCCCCTTCGGGAACAGGACTCTCACAATCAGTTCCATCAGGAACAGGAGTATCTCTCTATTGGCAGTTCTACGACCAGTTTAATAAAGCACCAGGAACATCTGCATCAGCAACACTAAATGGTGGTAGTGCAGATGAAATCCATGTTATTGTTTATGACAGAGATGGTTCATTAACTGGTACGAAAAACACAATTCTAGAAAAGTTTGAGGCAGTTTCATTAGCATCAGATGCTAAAGATTCTTCTGGTCAAACCAATTTCTACAAATCTGTTCTAGAAAGAGATTCAGAATGGGTTTGGTGGACTGGACATTCTACTCTATTGCAGGACAGTGCATCTATAGATAGAAGTCACACTTATTCTGCAACGATACCTTTCTTACGACCTGTATCAATTATAACATACAATTTTTCTGGTGGTTCTAACGGCCGATTGCCGACAGCTGGTGAAATATATGGTACATGGGATGATTATTTTAACAACGATTCTGTTGATATCTCATTTTTGATTGCAGGTTCAACCAGAACAGATGATGGTTCTGGAACAAACGAAGACACAACATCATCATGGACGGCCATCGTCAATGAAGGGATTCGTATTTGCGAAAACAGAAGGGATTGTTTACTAGTAGCAACACCAAGATACTCTGATGTGGTAGATGTGAATTCAGAATCTTCACAAACATTAAACGTTGTTGGTACGGTTAATGCTGCAACATCTTCATCTTATGCAGTATTTGACAGTACTTGGGTTTATCAATATGACCGTTACAATGACCGTTATATTTGGGTACCTGCTTGTGGTCATACTGCTGGGATTATGGCTCGCACAGACTTACAGAGAGACCCATGGTATTCACCCGCTGGATTGAGCAGAGGTCAATATCTTGGTACGGTTAAGATTGCATACAATCCAAAACAAGCATCACGTGATGATTTGTATCGTGCAAGAATCAACCCGGTTGTAACTTTCCCTGGTCAAGGAACTATTCTTTACGGGGATAAGACAGGATTGACTACACCTTCTGCATTTGACCGAATTAATGTACGTAGGTTGTTTATCGTTCTTGAGAAAGCAATTGCAACTGCTGCAAAAGCACAGTTGTTTGAATTCAACGATGCGTTCACACGTGCACAGTTTAGAGCTGCGGTCGAACCATTCTTACGAGACGTGAAGAATCGTCGCGGTTTAATTGACTTTGCAGTTCTTTGTGATGAAACTAACAATACAGATTCAGTAATAGATAGAAATGAATTTGTATGTTCTATCTTTGTCAAACCTGCACGTTCAATTAACTTCATCACACTTAACTTTGTTGCTGCAAGGACAGGTGTAGAGTTCGAAGAAATTTACAGTGCAGTATAAAGAAGGAGAGTAAAATCAAATGGCGACAATAGATGAATTTAAGGCACAATTAATTGGGGGTGGACCGAGAAGCAACAGGTTCAAGGTTTACCTCCCAAGAGCGGGTGCAAACATTGAATTCCTTTGTAAAGGTGCTCAGATTCCTGCAGCTACGATTCCTTCCTTTGATGTGAAATTCAGAGGATCGACATTAAAGCTTGCAGGTGATAGAACATATGAAGATTGGACAGTAACAGTAATTAATGATTTGGGTTTCACAACTCGAACTGCAATGGAAAACTGGCAAGAAGAAATTCAAGTCTATGATGGTGGTGATGCTTCATTGACCAACGACTATCTGTTATCACGTGCGTTCGTAGAACAGTTAGGTAAAGATGATGGTGTCTTGGCTCGATACGAATTCTTCAATATGTTCCCAACGACCATTGGTGCAATTGAATTGGATTTTGATACATCGGATCAGCTCGAAACATTCCAAATCACGTTTGCTTTCTCTCATTGGGAGCGAACCATCTAATATTTAAAAACCCAACTTAAAAGAGGTATAAATATTAGACTATGGACATACTTGGATTCGAAATAACTCGCAAGAAAAATGAATTGCGACAGGGAGAGGACTTGCAGGGCAAGTCCTTTGTTCCGCCTTCTTCAGAAGATGGTGTTGCAGTTCTAGAACAACAATCCGGATATGTCGCTGGAGGTGCCGTTGGTGCCTACATCGACATGGAAGGTGTCATCAAGTCTGAAGTAGACTTAATCCGCAAATATCGTGAAATTGCATTGATACCTGAATGTGATTCTGCAATCGAAGATATTGTAAACGAATGTATCACATCTGATATTGATGATACTATTGTTGATATCGACCTTTCCAAAACCAAACTTAGTGAAAGTATCAAAAATAAAGTTCATGAGGAATTTCAAACTATCCTCACTACTATGAAGTTTAATCAAAACTCACACGAACTTTTTAGAAAATGGTATATCGATGGTCGTATCTATTTCCATAAAGTCGTTGACCCACAACGACCAAAGAGGGGTATCATTGATATTCGTTTCATTGACCCGACGAAAATTAAAAAGATTCGTAACATAGAAAAAGAAAAGGACAAGAGAACTGGTTTGGATGTTATCAAATCAGTAGAAGAGTTCTACGCATTCAATGAAAAAGGTATCGAAAGTAACAGTAATACAGGTCAAGCAGTTAGGATTGCACCTGAAGCAATCTCTTATACGACTTCTGGATTGTTAGACCAATCACGCAATATCATTTTAGGTTACTTACACAAAGCAATTAAAACTGCAAACCAACTTTCTATGATGGAAGATGCACTTGTTATCTATAGAATTTCACGTGCACCTGAACGTCGAATCTTTTATATTGATGTTGGCAACCTACCTAAAGTTAAAGCAGAACAATACCTCAACGAGGTAATGACTCGTTATAAGAATAAGTTAGTCTACAATGCACAGACTGGTGAACTGAAAGATGACCGAAAGCATATGTCTATGCTCGAAGACTTTTGGTTACCACGTAGAGAAGGTGGTAGAGGAACTCAGATTGAGACTTTACCTGGTGGTCAAAACCTATCTGAGATTGAAGACATCGAATACTTTAAGAAAAAACTCTATCGTGCTTTGAATGTACCCATTAGTCGAATGGAATCAGAAAATGGTTTTAATATGGGTAAAGCTTCAGAAATCACACGTGATGAGTTAAAGTTTAATAAGTTTTCTAATAGGTTACAATCAAAGTTCGCAAGGTGTTTCACTGATATACTCAAAACACAATTAGTTTTGAAAGAGATTATGTCAGGTGATGAGTTTGATAAAATCAAAGATATTTTGGCATACAACTTCTCTACCGATAACCATTTCACTGAACTTAAAAATACAGAAGTCTTAAGAGAACGTATTGATACATTGAATTCAATGTCCGAATATGTTGGTCAATATTATTCTCATGAGTATGTCAGAAAATATATCTTAATGCAAACTGAAGAAGATATTAAGATGATTGACAAACAAATTAAAGATGAAAAAGGTGAAGACCCTGAAACATATAATGATATGCCAGATAATCAACCTCCAACTCCAGAGCCGGAACCCACTCCTGCACCTGAACCACCAAAAGATGATTCTGGTGATGAGACTTCAGAAGAACTTGCTCGGTCTATGTCAAAATATTTTGAGTCTTTGACAGAAGAAATGGAGTATAAGCGTGAAGACTACTAATATCATTTCAGAAGCAAAACTTTTAGCTTCAACGGTTGCAATCTCTAAACACGAAGTACAGAAACTCGAAGAAAAAGTTTTTGAACTTCTTGGTGAGTTTAAAACTATCGAAGGACCCCAGGGAGAACAAGGGGTTCAAGGTATACCAGGAGCACAAGGTGAGAAAGGAGAAAAAGGTGATACAGGACCCCAAGGACCCAAAGGAGACACTGGAGAAACTGGCATCCAAGGTGAAAAAGGTGTTCCAGGCTCTGATGGAGCCAAAGGAGACATGGGCCCACAAGGCGAACAGGGGGTTAGAGGCTATCAAGGAGAACGCGGAGAAACAGGTCCCATTGGTCACACTGGACCACAAGGCGTTGCCGGGGAACGAGGACCTCAAGGTATACAGGGCCCTGTTGGAGAGACTGGTTCACAAGGTGAAGTTGGTCCTCAAGGTGAGAAAGGAGAACGAGGCCAACGTGGACAACGTGGTCTTAAGGGAGAACGTGGCGAACGCGGTGAACAAGGTGAACAGGGATTACAGGGGCCTATTGGTCCAACTGGTGAAAAGGGAGAGAAAGGAGACCCAGGAGAAGACGCAGACATCACTCCGGTCAAAGAAGAAATAGAAAATTTTATTGAAACCGCGAGAAAATCCTTAGATGATTTACGAGTTAATCTCAACGAGGCCGCAGAAGAAAAAGAAACAAATTTCGAAAAATTTAAAAAACAATTTCAAAAAAATCTTGAAACTGACTTAAATAAATTTAAGCAGAATGTTTTATCTCAAATGAGTAATATGGCTGGAGGTGGTTCTGTAAACATTCTTCAGATGGATGATGTGACGTTTCAGAAGAGACACGAGGTAGAAGGTGATGCGATTCTCATCTTCGATGCAACAACACAAAAATTTCAGTCAGAGTCGTTTAACGATATTATAGAGAGGTTACAAGTAGGAATGGAAGTTCAATACGACAGATTAGTTGATACCGATGGAGATTATGTCTACGTTGGGGAAGCACTGCCGGGGACTGCCAGAGATGCTTCAACGTGGAGAATTAAAAGGGTATACGAAGTAGGGGATGATATAGAAATCATCTGGGCAGACAACACAGCTGATTTCGTGAAGGTTTGGGACGATAGAGCAACCTACGAGTACGTCTAAAGTATAAATAGATTTATAAAAATTATATGATGTGTTCGTGATATCTGCAACTTTTTAAGCTATAGGAAATAAAACAAATGGCAACAATTACTTCAGGTGGTAGTTTATCACGTACAGAGGTACAGATTGATGCTGATATTAGGGAAGTAACCCTTACTGTTGCCGGTGGTCTCAGTAATGATGGTGTAACCCTACAGGCACTCTACTCATACCTCAAAAAAGTTTGGCGAGTCCAAAACTTCACTATCGGTGCAACTTCAGGAACGACTGGTTCACCAACGCAACTGGTTCTAGATTCTGCAGCTGGTAGTGGTTCAGAAGAAATTTTACAAGGTATGGCAGTCACCACATCTGGTGGTACAGGTACTCTTGCAGCTGATGCGGAAGTTGTTTCAGTTTCAGGTACGACTGTAACACTAACTGCTAATGCTATTACTAACAACTTTGATGGTACGGAAACAATCACTTTCCAGAACCATCTCATCGAATATCCTTTCCCACTGGTTGCTATTACACCAGAACAGTTCGAATGGTCTTTTGACTGGACACCCGATAATACTTTAAGTACAACTCGTAACCTGATTCGTACTGCTGGATGGAGAGAGATTACAACGGCTGGTGTAGTACAGAAAGAATATGT
>Ga0208899_1000075_pt1 | contig 55711 bp, 78 predicted proteins | sample VirMetDEL_Nov_24_FD_184518 | JGI IMG/M metagenome (GOLD analysis project Ga0208899, IMG submission 184518) | Aqueous microbial communities from the Delaware River and Bay under freshwater to marine salinity gradient to study organic matter... | ecosystem: Environmental > Aquatic > Marine >... | reverse complement strand
GGTGTTAACAGCAGTTTGCCCATTCAGTGTGACAACTTCGTTTATTTCGTTGTAATCCGCATCTAGGCCAAAAACTTCTACTGTTCTTGCACCAGTTCCTGCGGCAGTGTCATTAGCCGAACTGCTTGATATAGTCATTACTGTGGCTGATGCGGGATAAGCGTATAAACCGCCCTGTTCCCAAATGGTTTCCTTAGAGTCTCCAACAGAAGCGTTGTAGCCAAACTTAAAGACAGTTTTATGACCCGAAATCTGCCCACGAGCGACCTGTAGCTCAAACGGTTCGCTTGTGCCGACTTGAGATATAGATCGTATCTCGTGGACAGACATTGTTTTACGCCAAAAAGATTGTTAGTTCGGCACCTGTACCCGAGATTGCGCTTACATAAACACCGCTTTCAGCAATTATACCGTCGCCCGGAATGTTAAGAGCATTCTGACCGGCAGGAAATTTTTGTGTAAGCAATGTCGCACCGCCGTTGCCGTCGGTTAGCGTAAACGCACCAGCGGCGGTAGCGTACATAACAATCTGTTTAATGCGTGAGCGACCCGGACCTACTGCCCCTGTCGCTGTAGCACTATAGGCTTTTACTGGACCAGCCATTTAAGCCTCCTTATGCAACAGCGGTTGCGCCGGTATCTACACGAATCCAGTTTGAACCGTCAGAAAACACGAGGTTTCCTGTACCAGCAGCGGCACCTTCAGCAGCCTTACGAGCATCTGATACATAGTAAATGTAGCCTTCGTTGTCGGCTGAAGCCGCAGGCAGGTTTGCAAAAAGGATTGGGGTGGCCCAGAAGGCGGTATCTACCTTCAGTGGACCCGAAAAAGTTGTACGAGCCATTTAGATCTCCTGTCGTGGCTAGTGTCAGCCGCACCATGCGGCTGTCAGGGATGACTTATTATACACAAAAAAAGGGCGGCACGAAAGCCGCCCTTTGTATTCATTTTGCCTACGCTTATGCGCCCGGTGAACCGAACACAGTGCGTGGGTCTGAGAAGCCGAAGCTGTAACGCTCACGAGCTTTAAACCGCATGTTGCCAGTGTCGAAGTCTGGATCCATTGCAGTTGACAAAGCCATGCGCTCAAAGTGCTTGAAGCCGTTTGGCGCATCAGTCTTGATGAAGAAGGCGTCAGTGTCGGTTAGGAAGTCGTTGACTACATAACCTTCTGGCAGCATTCCTGAAGACTTGATGGCGTTGATGTCGTTGTCGGCTGTACCAACCCGAAGGTTTGATACGAGCAAACGCTCGGCAACAAACTGAAGCTGACGAGGAATGATCAGCTTCATGCCACGAAGGGCAACAATCAGGCCGCGCTCATCCACGAAACCTGCGATGTTGATAAGAGCGTCTTCCAAAGAAGTTTCGTTCAAATCAGCAGCGACGCCCGGCTCGTTGGCAAAAGTGCCGCCAGATGTAAGCGGGTGTGATGCGTCACACAGAGCAACACCGTCACCACCAGCAAATGCGCCGGCAGAGAATGCGTTGTTCAGGATAGCCGCAGCTTTAACCTGCTTTGTGTGTGCCATCGAACGAGCGAGGGCACGAGTGTAACGAGATGCTAGACGATCATAGAGATTGTCTTCTACAGCTTCCTCAGTGATTGAGAAGGCCATAGCAACTGTCTCGTGGTTGTACCGAGCAGTGTAGGCTTCTTGTGCATCATCATATGATACACCTGTGCCTTCACCTTTAGTCGGTGCAGCCCCGAATCCAGACAACATTACCTCTTCTTCGAACGCACGGTCAGATGACTCTGTGTCGAAGATTTCGGAATGCTGGTTCTCGTACCGGTTGTATTCCATACCAAAGAGAGCATTTAGACCGGGCTCTAGTTCTTTGGCGAGTTGTGCGCGAGAAATAGCCATATCTAAACTCCCTTAAGCGATTGCAGCTTCAGAATTAGACTGAAGCAGTGCGTGGTTATTAAGCATCACAATCATAGGAATACCGGCGGCAGTGAAGTCTGCATTCTCTGGATCATCAAGAATACCAACAATCTTCAAAGGAAGAGAAGCGTTGGCTGCGTCAAGAGTTGCAACATCAAGCTGTGCGCTAGAAATGCCAGTGGTTGTGCTGCCGCTTGCGCCACTATTGAACTGTGAGTTCTCAAAAATGGCTGCTACAGCAGTAGCTTTGTTTGTGATGGTTGCGTCTGTCGCAATTATAAAGCGCTGCATCGGGTTGTCGTACACATATCCGATAATATCGAAGTTTGTGTTCGCACCCGAACCGGGCCAATAATTTGAAAAGACCTTTTTACCAGTCACGGAAGAAACATACTCACAGCCAGCGAATACGCCTACGGGAGCCTCAGTGTCACCGGTTGCAGAACAAATAACGATTTCACCACCGTTATCCGCTTTCACCATTGACCCCTGATAGATCGCGCTTGCGCTGCTGTCGATGAAGTATGCGTTTGTACCGCTAGTAGCAGGTGTGCTACCGGCAGTATTGATCGGCTTGAGGCCGAAGGCAACATTAGTGTTTGCCATTGCTTACTCCTTATCAAGTGTGGGGGTTAGTCCTTGCCCCCGAATGATACACGACTTTTCCGTTCATTATGAATCGGCATTGAGGGGTGTTGTTCCCTCATCAGGTTATCGTCCACGGCTTTCATTTGATTGCGGGTCTGCTCCCGGAAATATTCAGTTCTTTCATCTACCGTTTCTTCTGGAATTCGAGCAAGCATTAGTCCGCCTACCCCGATAACTCCAGCATGTTTACCATCTTCAATCGTTGGATAACGGTCGGCCAGTTCAGGATATTCTTCTGCCCTTACTGGTTCCCACCCTTCCCGGATCTTTGCATTCACATTCAACTTGTCATCTTCGCCACGAATAGATGTACGAATCCAACGATGCTTGTAGCCTGCTGGTGCTTCCGGTGCCTCCAACTTAGAAGGCGGTGTCCACGGCTTACGCCGTGTAGTTTTTGCGCGAGTTGTTGCTTCGCGAGTTGTTCTATCAGCCATTGTTTAATCCTTCACATACTTTGCATATTCTTCAAGCGGAACATTCAGACGTTTCGCAATTGATATTTGCGAAGGAGTCAATTTAACTGTTCTGCGCCCCTTAGATGACGACTTAGAAGCCGTGGACTCAGCAGAAGCGACTCTGGGTCCCGCATCCCGTCTTGAGTTCTGAAACTTGTGTGGAAACTCAACACGGACTCTGCGATCTAACTCAGTATAGTACTCATCGGACGTTGGGTCAAACCCCTCATCCTCAATTAATTGACGATGTATGCCAAAAGCAGCATATGTCATGGTCTGATCTTGCCCAAACCAGTTGTTCTTTTCCGCCCAAGCCTCAGCTTTTGGATCTGGCCTAGCCGGCGCCGCTCTTTGTGGAGCTTGTGCTGGAACTTCTTGAGGAGCTTGTTGACGGGCGGGTGCTGCCTCATTACGTTGTTTGATTTGATCGTAGCGAGACCGCTCCATTGCAAGACGACTGATGTTTTCTTGCGCCTCAAACATGGCGTCAACATCACCCTCGTCATGAGCTTTTCTGTAAGCTTCTTTTGCTGCTATCACCTGAGACTCTAGCCGCGTCCCAAACTCACCAACATAAGACTCGTCTAATTTTGTTAGACGATGCTGTAGCTCATCATTTTGTCTTTTTACCGCTTCAGCGTATTCAATAGCCGCCTGTCTCTGCCGCTCTTCTTCACGATACTTGCTTGTAAGCTTACGAATACGGCGCTGAACAGACTCGGAATAATTCTCTAATTCATCATCATCGTCCTTAGACTCTGCTTGGTCTTCAGCTTTAAGCTCTTCCTTTTGCTCTTCAACCTCACCACCTTCTTCGTCCTCGGCTATAATTTCTAGTTCTTCTTTTTCGGGTAGTTCTTCTTGCATACTAAGCTCCGTATGTTTTTATATCGTCTGGATCGACGATGGTTGCGATGACTTCATCATCGTTAATAATCCGGACTTCGCCACCCTCAATCTGGAATCGAGAACCAGCATATCTTCCGATACATACCCAATCGCCCTCAGAACACCACGGTCCAGCGTCGCCGAACTTATCCTCGTCCTTATATGCCAAAGGTCCTACCTTTAGTACATAAGCTACGACAGTGGCTCGTGCCTCACGCTCTCTTGCTTGATCAGGTACATAAACCCCACCTTCAGTCTTCTCACGACCCATATACGGCATGACGAGCAAACGCCAACCAGTGGGTTGCGGAATTCTTTCTTTTAGGGTTTTTTGTTTTGCAGCCTCTTCGGCTTTCTTTTTTGCCTCACGTTGCGCGAGGATGTAGTCAGGTACTATCAGAGTCGTCGTCATAATTAACCTTCTGTAGCAGGGCGTGAAGTTCATCAAGTGCATAGGTGAGCCCCTGAATCTCACCTACGGATGCGCGGTAATTTTCCATGTTGGAAACACTACCACTTGTTATAGAGACACTAATGTCTTCTATGCGGTTTTTCAAGGCTTTTCTGTACCTTGAAACAAAAAGAGATACGTCCATTTACTCTCCACAGTCGCAGTCGGGCTTACCACAAGCACATGTAGATCCATGCTCGTTCGGCATGTCCGTCAATGGACCGCCCTCTTCCCATGCTGCACAACTGTTTCTAGCACTGCACATAAACTTAAGCAACTGACAATAACCGATTTCTCCGGTTTCGTCCTTCATACACTGCTGCATATGCTCTGTAATGTTGAATACAGCGCAAACACCGCAGCTTTCTTCTGGATTAACTGCCGGGCCGTACTGATGTTCTTTGATGGCAAGGCGCTTGTTCTCTTCGTTAGTCTCAAGATCCTGCGTGGCAATAGGGCATGCATCCTGCATTTTGTCTACAGGGATGCCATCTTGAATTGCTTTTCCTAGATCAAGCCCGTCAGGGATTAGTTTAATTTCAATTCTCATTGTCCAACTGTCTCCATGCCGTACATATTCAAAATATCATTTAGGTCTGGCGTTCCCGAGCCGTACATGTTCTGATTGTCAGGTAAATTTTCTTCGTTAATAACCGACTGTATCATTTCCCCGATAGTCCGAAAACCGGCAGCTTTAGGATTCTCACCAAAAAGTCCCGTATTTTGTATTCCTGAAGGGGTGCCGAGTCGGCTATCTCTCAAACCTAGGTTCATCTTATCCGTGAGGGTTTCAGATTGATTGGCAGGAGCGGCGAATTGATTTTGAAAATAATCTTGCACACCCAAAATTTGGCCTTGCCCCTTGTCAATCGTAGCTTCGGTTGGACGAGATGAACGAAAGTTAGGTAAACTAACTCCAGACAGTTCGATAGGACCGTTTTTCCCTGCTATAAAAGATCGCCCATCAACCTCAAACACCGAGCCCATCGCTGGAGCAGTGGGTGTCACACGATTACGGATGTCGGCTCTTGTCTCATAGTTAGCTGGGGTCAAAGATCCTATGCCAGCGTTAGTGGTAGGGGCAAGGTTTGGGGAAAACCTTGCCCGAAGAGTATCTACTGCCTGTGCTGCTTGAGCCGCTGCTTGACTTGTATTGAGGCCGCCAAGCATCATACTACCCAAAATGCCGCCACCCGCGCGAGGGTTATTGGGGTTGAATGAGTCAAAACCATCCACCCCCGGCAAGCCATATTCTTGTGTACCTATCTGACCCAACGCCAACCCCGGAAGGCCACCAAAAAGACCCATCGCTCCACGAGCAAGCATTTCACCTATGCCTTGCTTTCGAGCCTGTTCCATCACAGGCCCGTAAACTGTTTGGTAGCCTGCGTCCTGCACTCCTGCACGAAGCTTTCCTTTTTCAGCCGTGTCATAAGCGTCATTGTAACCAATTTGACCCTTTACATTTTGAGGGTTCATGTACTTAGAAAACTGGTTCCTAGCAATACCCATACGAGTATTGAGATCCATATTACCTGAATAGTCGATCTTACTGGGGTCTATACCCAAAACCCGGCTAAAAAAGCCCTCTTTACCATATGGATTCGAGGCAGTAATTCCACGTTGAGTATTAAAAAGACCCTGCATGTCTGCTACAGCTTGGTTCATATTGGTCGAAGTACCAGTGTAGCCCGGGTTGTCAGCGTCGTTTACAAAGTTTCCGCCAAAGGTATAGTCACCAAGATCTCCCCCCGATGCAGCAAAATTAGCCGCAGCAATATCTTGCTGTAGAGATTGATCCATATCCTCATCGGACAGACCAGATGAACCTTGGTTCCAGTTACCCATTACTTAACTCCGGTGAACTTCGTGCCTTGAATTGCTTTACCATAGCCGCCGCAAGCCATATACTTGCCAGCCTTGGCTTCGACAATGTCTTCGGTCTCTGTGACAAGCGGGCGACCTTCACGGTTCATAGGATGATCACGCTTTGTCCGAGGGTCTTTCGGATGAACCTCGCCGTGCTTTTCGTAATACTCATCAAAAGCCTTACGCTTGGACTTTGGTTTTGAAGATGATTTTTCCATTTTTGTTCCAATCTTTGTGTCTTCTCTGAAAATACGCTCGGCATCCTCAAACCGTTTCATACGATCTTGAAGCCCCGGGGAATATTTTTTAATTACATTTGACCCGCCATCCTTGCGGCCTCGAGCCTTTTTCATAAGTTTCTGTGCAGAGGAACGGTTAATACCAAGGTCTTCCGCAAACTGATTTAATCTTACCTTCGCCATTATTGATTCACCGCTCCAGAAAATAGGGTCCGTTGATACGGATCCTGCGAGACAGGTCGTGGACCACCAGTTAAAGAGTAAGTTCCTTCTGGCCCATACATTGGCCCAACGGAAGGGTTATAAAAATCTAACGGCCCCTGTGAAGCGCTTCCAAAGCCGTCATTTCCTGTACCTGTAAAAGTTGGAAGTCTAGGCCCCGGAAGCTGCGTAGGTTGCGTAGAGAGCATACCCACGGTAGGAGCAAAAGGATTGGTATCCATAATTTTATCGGTCTGCCCCGTGCGCCGTAGATAGTCTTCATATGCTTTTTCTTGCATACCGCCCAAGCTACCAGAACCCATCTGACCAAAATAGCGACTCATATAAATATCTTGTGTACCTATTTGAGGCTTACTCATAAAATTAAGATACTCATCTGAGTCAAAAAAACCCTGATCGATATCTGGGACTGCCGGCTGCATAGGTTCATTCGGCGATGGGAAACCGTTCATTAGTGGCCTCGGATCGGGTGCAATACCCGGCATAGGTTCATTTCCACCATACAACGCTTGAGCATCTTTAATAGCCGGAAGTAGGTCGTTTGATGGTAACGTACCTATGCCACCGCTATTACCCTGAAACATATTATTATCAAATATGTCGTTACTAAATATGTCGTTGCTGCCGGTGCCGCCAAGATTAAATCTTTCCTGCGCCTCATCAGAAACCTCAGTTATAAAGGGCTGAACCTGCTGCTGCACAACTTGCTGGGATAAATATTCCTGCAACGGCTGCAAGAACTGAGTGATACCACCCCCAGCCATGCCCGTAGGAAATCCCATTTTCATTGGAGCATACATCAGTCTTCTACCCTAGTTTTGCCATAACTAATTATCTCGTCTATGGTACGACCACAGCCAATACATCTTACACGTTCTTTGTCTAACACACAAATACCCACGCACGGGCTTTTAACCTTTGTGCTCATGACCCATCCAAATCCCAAAAACACCAGTCATAACACCCATGACCACAGACACGAATGCCGACTGAGCAGCAGTCGGAACGTCCAAGGCCATGAACCACTCAGCACAACGCCATGACATTATGGTGCTAGCCAACATCATAAAGCGTGGCAGAATCTTCCATTTAAGAAAAGTCTCTACGCTCACCATAACTACCCAAAGAAAGTCTTGACTTTGTTGCGTTTGTTCATATTCTTTTTATGCTGTCCCGGACGCCGAATGCGCTTGCGACGGATGGGGGTGCTGTCTACTTTTTTAGCCATTACTTTGTTAAACCCTTGGCCTTCTCGAAGCTACGCATCCCCCCAAGCCCAAGCATGCCCAGTAAGACAGTCATCAAGCTGTCCATATCAAACTGAGGATAAGCTACTGGCTCAACGCCCATGTAGGCAGTTACTACATCCATAGTAGGGAAGACCAAAAAGTGAGCGAACAAGGCCAAGCTACAGCACCAGCCAACACTCGGGCGCCAACCCGCCACGAACAAGTTCCGTGACTTGGCTTCTTCAGCATTGATAGCCAACTGACCCTTGGCAAGCTCCTGTGCATGACGCTCCGCCATAGTGGCAATCTCATGCGCCAGCTTGTTCTTCTGGTCTTTGTCTTCAACAAACTTACCGATCAAGTCGGTAGCCGGACCTATTAGTGCTTGGAGCATCTTTTACGATTCCTTTCAGCCTGCTCTTTAGTCGTGCGATTGTGCATGTCCCACATGATCACTGTCCACGGTTCCTAGCTAGCCCGGCCTGTGTGTTGATGCGATAGATATTCACATCATTCCGGTCATCCGCGATACCCTGTTGTGTTTGCATCCGCTGCATGGCTAGGTTAGCTGCCTGTTGCAACTTAGCCTGATCAATTTGGAAGTCCATTGTATCGTTCTGCATCTTGCGCTGAACTTCCAGTTGATCGATCTCTAGCTCCTGCTTGCGGATTTCTACAAGCGGATCAGGCTGCTGTGCCGGCATTAAGAGCGGCGCTAGCTGCTCCAGTGTTTCAGCCGTTTGCTGTGCAACCATAGCCTCAACTACGTTTGGATCAATCTGTGGGATTGGTTCGCCGGCCATTTGTGCCTGCTGCATAGCGTTTTTAAACACTTCCTGCACAATGTCCCGAGCAAACAGAGAAACATGATCCTGAACATGAGACTGCAAAATCAAAAACGCCTGTGGGTTAGCTTGAATAGCCGGGGACTGAATCATAGATGCGTGTACACGAATGTGCGCCCTATGATCTTGCTGTGGGAATGCCTGTGACGGCGACCCTTTCAATGCAGCAGAGTTCTCCTTTGCAGGATCCATGGGCTGTGGCGGCTGCGGTGCTGGCAGAATTGCATCAATGTTCTTTACATCCAACGCATCATACATCCGGCGATAGGCTTCATACTGATTGTGAAGCTGCGGCGCTGCCTGAGCCAACTGAAGCTGAGTCTGCGCCAAAGACAAACGCTGAGACATTGAGAAAATGTTCGGGTCAGACACTGGTAAGATGTCAATCCGCCCATCAAAGTCCTGCTGCATAATCTCTGGGGGAATGTTCTGCCCAACAAAGTAAGGATAAGGCATCGGGTTACTGGCAAAAACCTCCGCCAGCATTCTAAACTCTTGCTTCTGTGCGTAGTGCAGACGCTTGTGAATGCTAGAGATTACCTTTGAACCCTGCTCAATTAATGCAACCGTAGTCCCAACAGGAGCCTGTGAGTTAACATCGGCTACCTTTGAGTCTGCCACCTGTGCAAAACGACGACCAGAATCTACAATTACACCAAGAAGCTGGGCAAGTGTAGCTGACGGCTCTTTGTAAGGCAGCGGGATAATAGAGTTTTTAAGATCGCCGCCGGGAGCGTCAATGTCACGGAACTCGCCGGGGGACAGCGGCTCATCGTCATTACGAATACGAACGCCCCTAGCTTTAAATCCAGCCGGCAGGTTCGACAAAGTTCCCGCATCAATTAACTGACGCAAAATCGAGGTCGCCGCACGAGACAACCCACCGATTGTGTGCAGAAGACCAAAGCCGTAGAACCCAAAACCCGGCAAAAACTTATAGTGTGTGAAATATTGTCTGCGACGCCTTAAGGGATCCGCTTCACGATAGCTTCTAACAAGGCTAAGAACTTCTCCAGAACCTTCATCAATGGTAACAATATAAGGTAACCGAATGCCCGTGGGATCGCCCTGCATGTCAGTATCTTCAAACCCCTCAAGGTCGAGATCAACGTGGACTTCATATAATGTATAGACATCGTCCCCATAGTTAGGACGTATTCCCGTAAGCTCGTTAGCACGGTTATGAATTTTTCCTTCATCTTCGCTCTCTTCAACTGGTGAAATATTTACGTCTTTGTAAATCCCTGCAAACTGCAGTTTTCTAATTTCGTTTTCAGTCATGCGGAAAACATGAGTTACCCGTTCTGCGGTGCGTAAGTCAGACGCAGTGTAGGGTACAATCAAATCTTCTGCAGGCACAAACTTTGACACAGCGCGTTGTTTTGTGGGGTCAAAGTATACTTTCTTAAATGTAGAACCAGTCAGTGGCAGATAGTAAAGCATCTGATCAGTGTCTGGATCGAACTCTTCCATTACCTCAGTAATCTGATAGTTCATAAAATCTTCAACACGCTGCGCCTGATCTTCCGTCTCTCTGGTTGGTGTGCCAAGAATTTGTGTCTTAACAGGGCCGCCAGAAGGTAGCATTTCTTTATACGACTGTGCTTGAAACTGCGTTACTGCTTCAGACAATAGTGGGTGATGCACCCCAGACGCCCCCAAGAAAGGCGCGGTCCGCTCTTCATAGTTAATACCAAGAAGCCCCAGACCTTTTGAAATAGCTTCTTCCCACTCATCGCGGGAATCTTGGTCTTCTTTAATTTTAGCCCGTAGATCAGACGAAATTTCCTGCAAAACGGAATCATCTAAGACCTCAGCAAGATTGGCATTGTGGTCATACTCCTCAGTCTGAACCTCGACCATCTCTTCTTCACCTGCAATCTCAATGCCCGGTGGTAGCTCGTCCTCAAAACCCGGAAGTTCAACCTGCATTTCTTCAGGCATTAAGTCAGATGGGCCGCCCGGGCCCATTGCCATGTCAACCATTTGTGGGGGTAGTGCCATTAAAATGTTCCTTTAAATGTTCCGCCACGAGCTTTTAGTACAGCCCCGCCTTGTTTTTTACCCTTACTCTTGGACTCTTCCTCTATTTTTCTAAGCTTGTACGGAACATAACCTAAAGCTCCGGCTCCAAGTATTGCAGTCCCGTGTGCCCCATAATTTATTATATCCTGAAGATGCGGCGCTACCATTGCTACAACATCAGCAGCGGATGTATTTTTTATGTTCTTGTTTTTTTTCTTCTTCGGTGTTTTAGGAGCTTTAGGTGCCATTAGAATGTTCCTTTAAATGTTCCGCCACGAGCTTTATGTACGGCGCCGCCGCATTTTTTACTCATATAATATTTGCCTGAACTCGCTCGCTCAATGCCTTCATCCTGCCCACGCTTACGTCTGTGCGTTCGCTGTATCTCTTTGTGGTCTGGCATATTAGTAATAGTGTTTTTACCATCTGTGAGTTTTTTGCCAATTGCTGGGCTAATCTTAGGTGCCGGCGTAGGCTTCTTGCTGTAGTTATCAGAACCTTCTTTTTTGTTTTTCTTTTTTAGTGGTGAACGAGGCGCCATTAGAATACTCCCTTAAATCTTTGTGGACGGGCAATAGGGCTAAAGCCCTTAACCATGCCGCCCGCTGCTTTGCTGTTAGCAGATTTGCTCCATGCTTCCCACTGCTTATCCGTAAGCTTGGTCACATCTTCTTGCGCTATTTGCCTTATTTGTTTCATTGTACGTCCGTCAATGCGAACTTTGTCTTTGTCAGACATTACATTACCCTCCTAGCCATAGCACCAATGCCGCCACGGACATCAACGTGACCGCCCTTATTGTAAGCGCTAGGCACTTTTTTGGCAATGTCTTTTGTTTTTCCTGTTAGCTCAATTACGCGGGCAGGGCGTTTAATGTCACCAAACGGCTCTATTTTATTTTCTCTTGGGTTATATAAACCAAACGGTTTGTTTTCTACAGTAACACCTTCCGAAACTAATCGTTGTAATCCTGCGTCCAGAACATCACCGTAGTTTGTTTTGAAAGCTCTGTATTTTTTGGTTTGCTCTCTACCCGTGTCAAGAAGACCTTGAATTGTGTTTTTCATTATACCTACGTCAACTAAATCCTCCGCAATGTCGGGGTAATACTCACCTAATTCCTCACCACGGGCGTATGATTTTAATGTGGTTTTTGCAAACTGATCTGAGGATGTGTTTGAAGGCATTAATTCAACTATTGCTTCTTTTTGTTTTGGGTCTTCAATGCTATCTATTATTTCTTTTATGTCTTTTACAGGAAGATAGTTTTCGTCAGGTATATAATATGACCCCTCTTGTGTGTGAAAATCCGTTTGTTTTTTTACTGCCTCATCTATTTTGGTCGCTACATCTGTGTAAATGGGAATGGTTACGTCAGTGTTTGTACCGATTGTAAACTCAGTGCTATCTAATCTTCCCGGCATAACAGACATGTCCGCCCAATCAGGCACCACAACTCCGTCTAAACCAAGTTTTTCAGCTTCCCGCACTGCTGCACGAAGAGCAAATTGATTAAATGCGTTTTGTGTTTTAAACGGAACGTCTTGTATATACCCTGATGTACCACCAGAGCGGATGGTTTTGTCTCGAAGCTGAAGAACGTCAGCAACATTTTCTATGCCGCTTTTCTGAAGAACGTCAGTATAAAAATCCTGCTTTGCCTCCTGTATGTCGATATCAGACGGACGTAGTCCGTCAATTTCACTAAGACGCTTTTCTGCAGCATTAAAGTAGTTCTTTTTGTCCAGCCAGTTTTTAAAGTTGGTGCCTAGCGTTCTAGCGCCAGTGAGCGAAGACCCCGGTGCGTTACCCATGTAGTCAAGAACATCATTTACCACAGCCTCGGCAGTCCTGCGAGTATCATTAGTGCCTATGTTGTTAACGCGCGAATATCCACGCATGTTTTTATATGGAAATTTACCTGAACCTATTTGCTTGTCTGTGGCTTTGTACTTTTCAACAAGATCGTTTACTGTTTTCTCATACCAGCCGTCCGGTAGCGCAGCCAAGACTTCGTCGCGGGACAGTTGCGAACGAGCATTTTGAACCTTTTTACCACTTAGACCAATAACTATACTTGAGTTGTCCCCCTCAACACCCTTTAAAAATGCTTTGGTAAGGTCTTCCGAATAACGGGTAGCATCTTCTAACACTCTATTCATATCAAAAACGCCTTCAATTTGCTGAAGTTCGTCAAAAAGCGCTTCCTTCTGGAATTCAGCCAAGGTGTCTTTTTCCTTAATCATTTTACGCAACATGCCGGGCATGGCCGAGCCTATGCCCGCGTCAGACATCGCCTGTAAGCGCGATACTGCAGTTGCGTTTGATCGTCGCCACATCTGGGTGAGGCTATCTCTAAGAACTGTGTTACTTGTGGTGTTGTCATCCCCTAAAAGTCTTAATAAAAACTCTTCTACCTGCTCCGGAGTTTTGCGATCAGCAAGCCCTTCGTTAAGCGCACGAAGAGCGATATCAAATCTATTGCGTGACTCCGCTCTTTGACGAGATGGTGCGCCGTCTGCACGAAGACCTAAACGATATTCCCCTTTTCCTTGAATTTGCCGTGCTTCCTCGTCTAGTTGCGTTGCTGTTTTTTCCATTTGGGAATAGTTAGATTTTTCTAGACTTGTATCTATCTCCTTGAGAGCCAGTTTTTCGCCCGGGGTCAACGGTACACGCTGATCCTGAATCATTCTCCGGGCATATGATGTGTCACGCCCCTCCGCCAGATCGGTTAAACCTCTAATAAGATCAGCCTGAAACTCGTTTAGGCTCATGTATCTCCGACCGGAATCCGGGTTGTACGGATCCGGTACGATGCTAAAACGCACCTGACCAAAGAAACCACTAATGTCATCTTTGAAATAGTCGTGACCCGGCACACCTTTTAGCTTTACACCACCAACCTGAGCACCTTTTCGGTTGCCAAACACAATAACGCCGTGCCCGTCAGGGGCTGCAGCGTCAGTAACGCCGTCGGGCGTTTGATAAGCAAGACTTGGCACACCAGCAGTCTGCAGGTCTGTTTCCATGACAGTCTTAACATCAATACTAGGCGCCACAGTGTCAAAAGTTTCGATTAGTTCTTCCCGCGAAAACTTTTTATCCGCATTCTTTGAAAAATAATCCACTAAACCATACTGCTGAAGTTCAATGTTTCTGCGATTACTTAACTGCTTACCTACCTGCTCTATCACAGACGACCCGGCTATACCCCCGGGAGGAATATCCATTTTTTTCAAAACATCAAGAAGTGGTGAATGTGCATCGCCAATCATCGATGCACCCTCTTCACTAATCATGTAGGTTTCCGGATTAGGGGCTAATGTCTTTTTAATCTTTTTTTCTTTAGGGCTGGCCCTGTACTGGTTTATCAGTTTGTACTGAGCGGACTTTTCTGCATACTCAAACTTGTCCTGACTTGGAAAATCTTCAGGATTTAAAATCCGGAAGTCAGGGAAAAAACTCTTTATATCTTCCGGAGTGTTGATATCGCCCTTAGAAATCAAGTCAACAAGTCTAGCGTCCGTGGACCCTGTACCACGAGCCTCATTTAACATTACAGAAGTTTCTGGGACAGGAGCCTTATCCATAGGAAACGTGGTCCGTGGATCAGGAGCCACCGTCACAGGGTTCAACTGCGGTCCGTTCGGAGGAAAAAAATCATTATCCCTGAGCCCCGATACAAGGTCCTGAAGTCCACGGCCCACTTTTGGCGCTAAGGTTGCAACCTTAGCATATAACGCGCCGGGAGCCAGAAACCTGCCAGCCATCTCTGGACGAAGTTCCCCCTGTTCATCAAAGAACTCGTCAGAAAGCTCTACACCAGCTTTTGCTGCAAGGCCCGATGCACCAAAATCTTTTGCAAACTGACTTACATTTTCACTGACTTTAGGATTTGTGGCATAAAGAACGGGGTTTAAAATGGCTGAAGCAGGCTTCGCTAAATCCCCCAGTAACCCGGGAATGCCAAAAACCTCTTCCTTAGCAAGACCAGTAGCCATCTGGGATAGCCGGTCCACCATACCTGATCCAGCCTCAGTGAGATTTTGCATGCGCTTGGAAAAACCAGCGGCTCTTTCCGCCTGTTGCTCATCTATACTTTTATCTATATAGCGCTTTGCCATTAATAGTATTCTCTTTTACGAGGTGGGCCCCAGTCTTCAAGCTCTTCGCCGTCCAAACTAATGAAGCCGCCCTGCCGAAACCGCATAACAGCCATCGTCATACTGTCGCAGTAATCGTCATGATCTCCATTTGGAAACGAGGCAACTTCTTCTATTACTTCTTCAGCGAATTTACGTTCAGGATACCATACTTTTCCAGATTCGAATATAGGGGCAACCATATGCATACGGGTTGTTTTGTCCAACCCACCCCCGCCTTTGCGCCGGCCCGGAGCAAAGGTAGTAACCGGCAAATTCTGCAGACGTAACTCGTCCGCTAGCGGCATACCAGAAGCCTTCGCCTCAATTAACATCATGTCCGGTTCCCAATACTCATTTTCCTCTAAAGCAATCGCTTTTAACTCAGGAAAATTCCAGCGACCCTTCTTCGCATCAAGCAAGATCAGATGCTGATCCCCGTCCTCACGAGGCTGAAACACACCCCATGTAGTAATAGCAGAGTAGTCAGCCGTCTCTTTTTTGCTGTACGCCGTATCGTAAGACTGAATCACATACTCTAGCTTAGGGGTGTCTTCTCGCTCCCACACGTTCCACCATTCACGTTTCACTAATGCTGTAACGTCAGATGTAGGATTTTGTTGCCACTGGGCATTCCACTTTCCGGGAGACAGTGACGCCTTTACCTTAAGTAACTCTTCCTTGGGCCAGAATTCCGGCCACAGTGGTTCCCCCGATGGCATAATCGCAGGGAATTCTACTACCTCCCATTGGTCAGTCATGGTGTCCACGCCCTGAGCCTGCAGTAACCTGCCCGTAATGTCTTTCTTAGACCACCGCGTCTGGACAATAATGATGGCACCGCCCGGCTGCAGACGCTGTCTTGGGCCAGATGTGTACCACTCCCACGCATTATCATAAGCACTAGGGGAAAGTGCGTCCTGCTCCGAGTGAGGATCGTCAATAATTAACAAATCCGCGCCACGACCAGTCATTGCAGCGCCCACCCCAGCCGCAAAATATTCCCCGCCAGCGCTGGTCTCCCAACGACCGGCTGCTTGGCTGTCCTGTTTTAGGTCCGTATTGGGAAAGATCTCCCCATAAATAGGGTCGGCGATCAGATCTCGGACCTTGCGTCCAAATCTTACAGCAAGTTCCGTATTCATGGTAGCTTGAATAATTTTTAACTTTGGATTCCGGCCCAAAAACCAGCTAGGCATAAGATACGAAGCAAATTCTGATTTAGAATGCCGGGGTGGCATGTTTACAATCAAGCGTTTTAATTCACCACGCGCGATTTTTTCTAGCTTTTCTGCAATGATAATATGATGCCGGCCTTCAATGAAGCCATCATATACATGATGGACATACGGCATAAACTGTTCTTGGGCTTTATCGCGTGTCTCTAGGCGCTTGCGCTGTTCTTCCAGCAGCAAAACTTCCTGTAACACTTCTTTTGGCAGAGCATCTAGGTTCATGGTCCAAACGATAATACATTCGAATGAATTTATCAATCAGTGTATTATACAGCCAATCAGTAACACCACACCCCAAAAATAAGGGGGTCCCCCCTAACGCGATGCCAAGCTGGTTGCCAATCAGTGGGAGTAACCCCCGACAAGAGACACGGAACGTGTGCCACAAACTCCGTTTGTGGCCTCGCTTTTTTTCAAGTCAGAAATTTGACGTGTCAGAATCTTGACGTGTCAGAATCTTGACGTGTCAAATAGATGACAAAATAATTGTTGCAGTCTGCCCTAGTAGGGGCTATTGTTGATTATGGGATATATCCCATCCATTAACTAAGGAGAGTAGATATGACTGTAAAACCAAACATGGACTGTGAGAATTGTTGGCTGATCGTGAACGAGTTCGAGGGCGACTATGCCTGTGACGAGTGCGCTGCTGACGCAGAAGAGAATGAATAGTAAACAATCGGGGCGGCTGCGGTCGCCCCAACCATCAACATCGGAGGTTAATATGACTGACAATTATTACAACATCGAGAGCAAGCTTGATATCCTATCGGCTGCTGTGCGGATCAATGAACTGGCAAACAAGTCTGACAGTGTTAAGACAAGAGATGCTAACAGCATCGTTACAAGAGTTGTGCTGGCTTATGTCAGAGGCGAAGTGTTCGAAGAGGCGCAAGTCACAGAAGATCCTGAGCCAAAGACAGAGCTAAACAAGCGGCTTGGTGTATCAGCGCAAAAGCTAGTCAAGGCGGAGCAGTTCTTACGCCAAGGCTTCAAGTCTCGTGTGCAGATTGCTAATCATCTAAGCATCACAACCGACACAGTAAAGACTAAGGTGCTGCCAAATCTGCGCCGGCTTCACAATGTCGAGCGTGAGCGGTTCGGTGTGACAGGTAAATACAAATACCGCATCGCATCACTAACAGCATACAAATAGCCCATCGCATAATGGCAACTGACCGCGTCACTGCGATGGGTTCTCCCAAGTGTGGCGCGGTCTCTTTTATTGGAGATGATCATGACATATGTATCTTGTGACACCAAAACATACGAGTCGTTTGAAAAAGCGTGTGATAGAAAACTACAAAGCATCGTCGGCTTTGGCATCCACGATTTAGCTGATGCAACATGGCGCGACTATTATGATGCTGGTATGTCACCAATCGATGCAATCCACTGTGCTAACGATGACGCATGGGATGGTGAGTTAAGTGAAATCCTACACGGTTAACAACTGGGGCGGCTGCGGTCGCCTCTTTTTTTATCCCGCCAAACTTCGAAGCGGGAGGCGCAGAGCGCAAGGGACACGGAACGTGTGCCACAAACTCCGTTTGTGGCCTCGCTTTTTTCAAGTCAGAAATTTGACGTGTCAGAATCTTGACGTGTCAAATAGATGACACCATGAACCATGTTCCGTGTGCTATGATCCATGAACCATTAACTTTAACTTGGAGATTTTATCATGGTTCAACTTTCATATGTTTTGTTTATCGATGAGCGTTCTTATCGTGGCGAGCGCGAGTTCTTCACGCGCCAGTTCGCCACGCAGGCGGAAGCCCGCGCGTTCGAGCTCGGGTTGCACGAGGGGTCGCGTTGGGATGTGTTAGACTCTGACACGTTCCACGAAGGCACCCCGCGCGATGAGTCTTATTCGCTCGAAGATCACCATCAGGCGTTCCTCGACATGTGGTCGGAGCGCAACGAACGCGGCGAATGGGCGCATCTTTCCCCGTGCGATCCGCGTCAAGAATCTGAATCACTATAACAGAACCAAACCCGGGCTTTCGAGTCCGGGCTTTTCTTTTATGGTCGCCCCTGACAGACAAGGGGCGCAGGCTGGGCGCGCAAAGCGCAAAGATCCAAGGCATTTGAACCATGAACCATGGTCTTTTGACAGAAAAAGGGCGCAGGCCAGACGCGCAAATGAATATAGAACCATCTGCCAAGGTGCACGATGCAAGAACCAAGGAAACCTGAAACAGCCGAAAAGCTTTAATCTGGGACAAATAGTAGTTTTTCCCATTTCCATGCGTTTCTTTTTTATTGCATTGGCTGGGATTTTATGGGATTGTTATTTATTAGGTTAAAACATAATCATTTGAGGGGCTTACAATGAAACCACAAAACTCGATCATATACAAAGGCGCGTCACTTATAGACGGCTCGCCCATTGTCGTTATTGCTATTGTTAAAAGCAGCAATCGCAAAACCGGCGACATGGTGCAAACCTACATTTTAAATGATAACGGCCTTGATCCAATGTTGAATAGCAAGCTAGGCAATGACTTTTCAATCTGCGGAAATTGTAAACATAGAGGCGAAGCATTAACGCCGGCGCATCCAGAATTCGGCAAATACAAAATGGCAAAAGGTCGGACATGTTACGTTGCATTATTCCAAGGCGTTTTGATCACTTGGAAACACTATATGAAAGGCGGATATGAAACGGCACAAGGTCATGAAGCTATAGCTGCATTGGGTGCCGGTCGTATGGTTCGAATAGGTACATATGGCGATGGCGCAGCGGTTCCGTCATATATTTGGGACAGTCTTTTATCACAAGCTAAAGGCCATACCGGCTATAGCCACCAGTCAGGCTTGGTTGAAGTTGATCCAATGCTTTATATGATCAGCGCGGACACAGAAGCAGAAGCCCGCCAAGCTTGGCAATCAGGCAAGCGGACATTTCGCGTTATACAAAAGACAGACGAACTTATAAAAGATTCAGAAGCTTTATGCCCCGCTAGTAAGGAAGCAGGCCGGCGGGCAACGTGCGACACTTGCAAGCTATGCGCCGGCGCATCAGTAAAAGCAAAATCAATAGCAATCGTTCAACACTAAGCCTCGAGAGCCAAGCGGTTTATGCCGCTTGGCTTTTTTCATTTACGGCTAGGGCATAGGCTCGCAGGCGCGCAGGGATTTCAGACATGACGCATTCACAAATCGGATCAGGCCATTTTGCGCGAGGCTCGCAGAGCGCAAGCGCGTCTGACGATGGAAAGAGAAGCGCAGATTTGCTGCCTGTCTCACGCATTAGGAAGAACGACAACCCGCCGCACCTATCATGCGAAAGATGCCATGCGATCTGTGATTGTGAGATTCGGACGCGGTTCTTGATAATAACTTTTAATTCCACCCAACAAGCTACACCATCCATGACGAGGTATACATCAGGCGCACCAGTTCCGGTTCGGTTTTCAATCCTGTTCCAATGCGATTTTTTCGGCAGGGCTTGCTTGAATGAGTTCCAAAGGTTTTGTTCCGGTTTGGGCATGTTCGATGGCCTCGCCTTCTATGAATGCTGCGGGGTGATTCTTTCGGATTTCGGAAAGCCGCGCTATAATTTCTTCTCTACTGAGTTTGTCTATCTGGTGAATGTGGTTTTGCTCTCGCCTGTCAATTGTAAGACCGCCAAGCGCAGACCTTATCTTTTCAGCGTTGATGGCGGCAGAGAATTGACCAGATTCTTCAGCATTTCTAGAAAGATCAGACAGTCGTTTGAGTTGACCAATGAGCGTCACGCCGTATTTGCGTTCTTTTTCTTCACGAAGTTGTTTGACCAGTTCGACAACATGCGGAAAATCCCTGCCGTTCAGAAACAGGCTCGCAGTCTTAGCGGCTTGACCTTCAGCATAGCCGGCCTTGCGGGCGCACTCCGCGTTGGAGTAAATCCCCTCAACAATATATTTAGCAAACTCGCGCTGGCGGTTTGTCAAAATCTGACCGTTTGGTCGGCCTACCGTTCTTTTTTCGTCCTGTTCCATAATTGCTATTATAGTTCCTGTCATATTTTATTAAAGTATAAACAAAGAAATATCGGGAAAAAGTCAGACTCCGACAGTATCAAGTGTAACGAGTGTAACCACAGTGTAACGAGCAGCCTTAATGATTACAACAGTTTAACCCTACTCGTTACGCCGTTACGCTCGTTACGCCTATTTTACAAAAATAAAAAGCAAGTCAAAAAAATATCACAGAAACACTATGTAGCGTGTTTTTTTGCTTTACATAGCTGGGATTCTATAGGATTATTCCTAGACAACCTAACAAGGAGCATGGATCATGGATCGTGAATCAAAGACTAGATCAACGGCAATTCGCATTCAGTATGTGTGTGATGATTGCGTGGGTCATGGTTATGTGCCTGTCAGTGACAGGGAAGTTAATGCTTGTCCCAAGTGTGAGGGGACAGGTTTAACGAGTCAGCCAGCGGTGTCTGGTTGGTATGATGATGTAGTTTATGTAAAGGGGCAAAGATATGTCAGAGGTTAAGGGATTTTTGGGTAGGGAGTTACCATTCAAATGTATCGTGGGCGATGAGCCGGAGGTCTGTGAAAACATATTCAGTGGTCAGAAGGTGGGTTTGCCTGCCGATGCTGTCGCAGTTTATGACGTTATCATGGGTTCTCAATTGATAGCTGAGAAAACCGATGATCCGAAGCTGCAGGAAAAGCTATATGAAGAAGTTCGTAAGGGCTGTCGTTGGTTCATGAAGCACGAGCCACATGCCTATATGGTTTTGTTGGATTAGGGGGTGTATTGCTAATGGAAGAATTACCATTTGACCATGAGCCTAGTTTAAATCATTGGGCAAAATGTATTGCGGATGATGACATAGCCACTGGATACCACACAAACTGGGATTATGCTTATGAACAGGCATGGCATCAGCTTGATGCTGATTACAATTATAATTACGAATATCAATGGTGGTAGGGGGCAGTAGGATGGAAAAGTTTATTGTGAAGGCCAGAAGGATTGCTTGGCATGAGGATGAAATCTGGGCGGCAGATGCTGATGCTGCAAAAACATTGTTTTTAAAACAATGGACACAATTCCCTAATTATTGCCCATCGACAGAAGTTGATGACGAGTTAGACAGGATAGATATTGAGGAGGTGGAATAATGAAAAGCTATCTTGTGGAAATAAATGCGGTGGTCTGGAAACAGATCGAGGTTCGCGCTGAGTCGGTCGAGGCCGCAGATACAATGGCGCATGAGTTGTTCAATCTGGCTGCGGACGGTTGTCCGGAGCGGTATGACCAACAGACCCAGATGATTTGGGAAGACGACTCGACAAACATTCGTAATTGGAAGGAGGTAATGTGATGAAATATTATGTTGGAAACATAGACGAGCAGTATGGTGAGTTCGAGGTTCAACAATCCATCCTGTTCGCAACCGCTGGTGATCCTGATGAAGTGATGGAAGAGATTGCCAAAGATTGGTACGGCCTCGATGAGCATGACTCTTTCGGTTTGCCGGAAGGTATGTACTGGAACTGTGGCGAAATGGCCTATGGGGCTGGTCGTCACTACGAGGTGACCAAGGCCACCTATGATGAATTGAAAGACAAGCGTGTCTTCACTGAAATGTGGGAGGATAACGAACCTCAGTGGGATAGAACCCCGAAGGCTTTTGAGGAGAACAGTGATGACTGATGATCGTTTAATTCATGTCGATGAAGAGGTTCGCAGGACTATGCGCGAGTTCGGAGATGCGATATTCGAGGAGGTTTCACAAGCGGAGATCGATGCGAAATGGCGCGAGTATCAGAAGGTGAAAGCCTTTCAACTGGAGGGGATAAGTTATGTGCCAAAGTTTTAGCATCAAGCACGGAAGTCCAATGGATCGTGGATCGGCGGACAGGTACTATGGTCGCTCTTTCAATCCCCACTGGTATCCGGAGGGGACAGGCAAGGGTCAGAGGATCATGCTGCAAGACATGACACCGGATGAGATTGTTGCCTATACTAAGGGCTATAATGAGGAAGAAGATCGAAAGGATTGGGGATGACCAAAGCTGAGTTAATCAAGGCCATTCATGATCTCGTGCATGGCAAGGACATTATGTATCAGGTCATCGATGAGGACATCGATGATTCTGAAGAGCTAACAGTTTATTTTAATGGAGTTGGGGATGAGTAAATCATTTGTGTTAACCAGACTATGCACCCACTCGTTTAAACCAGAAGGCGTTATGTTTTTTACTGGCACATCATTCACGGTGTACAGTCAGGTGCGTAGAGTCGGGAATATCGAGCGCGAGGTTACGCGGATTCATGACGGCCATCACAACAACGGTGGTTGGTGGGTCGAAGGCACAGTATCTGAGGTCATGGAGATAATCATGCGAGGCAAGGATGCTTAGTGATGATCAGGTCAAGGAATTGTTAAAGGTTCCGGAAGTAAAAATGAGCAAGGAAAAAAGGCGTCAGGTTCGCAAGGATGTTGAGACCAAGAAGATGGCTTTTGTTCGCGAGAAGATTAAAAGAAAAATACATCAGGAGATGTATTCAAAGACAAACCGCGCATACAACGGTGGGACAAGCAAAGGTATCGTGGATCGTGGTTCGTAAAAAAAGGTATGTGTTCGACATTGCAAGGTTCATCGAGGTGAAAGCACCGCACAATATTTCGGTCGAAGATCTCGAAGACCTTGTCAATGAAGAGGCTCTCAGAATGATTGAGAGTGGAGACATACGATGGACACCTATAATAGAAGAGGAAATAAACTAATGAGTGATTTACCAAAAGACTTTAATGAATGGACTTTGGACGAGAAGTCCGCCTATTGGGACGAGCAGCGGGAGCAAGAGCGTGGTGATCGGCAAGGTAGACTTGACCAATTGTCAAAAGAGCAGCGCGAGGCGGTGAGGGAAGCCTATAATGCAATCAGTGGTGCGTTGCAAAGCCTGCATGAATGTCAGGATTTGTGGATGTCTGATGTAAAAAATCTGGATAACAGCATGTGGCAGCTACGCCGTCAGTTTAATCTACAGGAGGATTAAATGGGTAAGGTCAAAGCTATGGCTATGCAATTAGAAGAAGATTTTCTTGACACGGCAGAGTCAATCATCGGAGAATGTGAGACATATGATGAGTTTGTAAGAACCATGGAGCCACATTTTAGAAAGCTGCCACACTTAGACATGAATGAAATACATGACATGGTTGGAGAAGCGTGGGGCGAGTATTGGAGCAAGTATGTGTAGTCAAAGTAAGATCATCGTTCAAGGTGATGGCACATTTGCCAAGCGGATTGCAGCAGGGAAATGTCCTAAGTGTAAAACGAGTGTGACATCTTTCACGCATAGTTTTGATCAGGGTGATTACTGGGAATGCATAACTTGCGGCCTGAAGATGAAGCATGAAGATTTAAAATAGTTTGTAAGGGGAGCAGCTATCCTCCTCAAGGGCGACAAAGACAGCGTCCTTCAACGCCATAGATGCCAAGACAGATTGCCCCCTAGGTCTTATTTTCAGTGGTCTGTATAACTGGTCAACCCGTGCTGCTTTAAATGATATGACGGGAAATTTATGGAATGTCTTCTTAACTTACGGAGGGACTAATGACTGAAAAATTATTAACACGAACTCAGACTAAATATAACAAAGTAAAACAGTATGAAGTTTGCTTGGTGGTTGAATGCAAAGTCTTTAAAAAAGTAAGGGCTGGCAACAAGGCCGAAGCAAAACAGATTGCCATGAACAGGCAGTTACAATTTAACCGCCGCCTGACTCAGGCAGGGTACATTATCGGCGACATAGATGTATTTGACGCCGTAGAGTCATAAGATTTTACAATTTATCCCAACTAAGATATCATGAAGGAGAGTCAACCATGATGGAGAACGAAATGCACACGCATTTAATGCCAAATGAAATAGACATAGCGTCTATTCCACCGCGCATGGAATGGAAGGAAGCTGTGTCTGTTATCGAAAGCCTTGTGCAGCAGCACATGGACAAAAGTAAAACCGAAGACGACATGGTCTTCAGAGCGTGGAACAGGATACAGGCGGGATGAGTATAAAACTCAGAGACCCAAACTGGTCACAGATTCGCAGGCATGATGTGATTCCTGACAAGCGGGAAGAAATGAAGAAGGCTGCAGACAAACAAGAAATGTGTGCTACACATTGCCCTCGCTGTCACGCCGTGCTACGAACAATGTTCGTGCATGGGCATGAACAGTGTACCGTGTGCCATGCAATCGTTGAAGACTGTTGTCAGGGAGCTCCTTTATGAGCGAAGAACAAAACGTACTATCCTTCCCGCTGCATCGTGTGACACGGACAAAAGACCCCGTGCCCATGGTATGTGAGGTAGCGGGGGAAACATTCAAAGACATAATCATTATGGGCGAGAACAATGAAGGCGTGGTTCAGATGATCACGACTGTGTCTGACCCGGCTGAAATACTTTGGTACATGGAGGCTGCTCGTTTTGGTATTATGACAGGGAGCATTGAAGATGAGTAATAAAGATGACAAAACAGAAACAGTACACAGTCAATCTGACAATAACATCATCGAATTTCCCCAACCATCCACACTTGGCGGTGCTGGTAGCGAAGAGAATGTGGGAGATGAGTCACCACCCCTCTTCTATTTCGAGCCTGAGTGGGATACCGGCGGAGACGATTCAGCGGCTTAGTAAGCTGGAGCAATGGAGTAGGCTGGCGCGGAATGTGTGGATAACAGGATTCCACGGCCCCTTCCTACTATCTGATGAAACCGAAGAACTGATGAACGGCGCTAGGTTTGAAGATGACCCAGTCGCTGCTAACGAGAGGGAAGCCCAATACAGGCCGATGTATTATATGTCTAGTTCTGCATCATCTGCTTTGAGTTGGCTTTAAGATACACATGTTTAATTATAAAACGGAGCCCTATGCACATCAGCATGAGGCTTTGCTGAGAAGTCATGACAAAAAGAATTATGCTTACTTCATGGAGATGGGCTGTGGTAAATCGAAGGTACTACTCGACAATATCGTATGGCTACATGAGAATGAAAAAATTGACACGGCAATCATCGTGGCACCTAAAGGGGTATACCGGAATTGGGAAAGCTCCGAAATTCCCATTCATTTCCCAGAAGCGATTGACCATGAGGTATATGTATGGAATCCGAACCCAAACAAGACCGTTGCCAAACGACTATCAGGTGCCGTGCAGGAGCGTTCAGTCCTCCGCATCCTACTGGTTAATGTGGAGGGTTTCGCAACACCTAAAGTTCAAAAATACTTGGATCTTTTCACACAAGATAGCACGTTCCTTCTTGCAATTGACGAGTCCACAACAATCAAGAATCCGAAGGCCAAAAGAACTGCAGCGTTACTTAAAATTGGTAAGAATGCGGCCTACCGGAGAATCCTGACCGGATCCCCTGTTACGAAATCACCGCTGGACTTGTACGCGCAGTGTGCCTTTCTCGATACAGATCTTCTGGGCTTCCATTCTTACTGGTCTTTCCAGAATCGGTACGCGATGGTGCGGACGCAGCGCATGGGGTCGCATAGTTTCCAACAGATTATAGGCTACCGCAATCTTTCGGAGTTGACTGACAAACTGGCAGGTTTCTCATACCGTGTGACCAAGGAAGATGCTCTTGACCTACCGCCAAAGATATACACGACAAGAGAAGTGGCGCTGACTGATGAACAGTGCCGGCACTACAACAGTCTCAAGAGCGCAGCAATTGCCCTGCTCGAAGACGGCGAACTGGTCACGGCATCAGAGGTAATGACAAAGCTGCTTCGTATGCAACAGGTTTTGTGTGGTCATCTGAAGACAGACGATGGCGAACTGGTAGAAGTTAAAAGCAACAGGTTGCAGGCCATGCTTGACACTATCGAAGAAATGACGGGCAAGGTAATCATTTGGTCTAGATTCAGGTACGACATAAAAGCTATTGTAGCTACTTTAGCTAAAGTCCATGGACCGGGGAGCGTGGTAAGTTATTTTGGGGACACGACAGATGAACAACGTCAAGACGCTATAACGTCATTCCAAAAAGGTGATGCAAGATTCTTTGTCGGCAACCCACAAACAGCAGGCTATGGCTTGACCCTGACCGCAGCCAACAACGTAATCTATTACGCTAACGATTATAATCTAGAGACCAGAATGCAGTCGGAAGATCGTTGCCACCGTATCGGGCAGAACAAAAGTGTTTTGTATGTCGATCTGGTTGTCCCGGGAACAGTGGATATAAACATAGCCAAGTCCCTTCAAAGCAAGATCAATCTTGCGGGGGCGACTCTTGGTGAAGAAGTGAAGAAATGGCTTCAGGTTTAACACCGTTGAATCTGCGGTTGCCGGCGTTTTGTTCTGACGATTGTTTAATATTAAATTGATGGGGGTAAAGGTGACATTCTTTGGTTTCGATATCAACATACAGCAATCGGACACCAAGTTTCTTTTGCTTGGAGCCAAGAGTGCGGCTGATGATGCTACCGTCTTCTCGCCGGCTTGCTTTTTTAACATCGAAGTAAAGCCACTCACCTTTTGGAGACAAAGCAACAATGTCAATGGGGCCTTGTTCCATAGTTTGTGTGTAAGTGTAACAGCCTTGAGACAGAAGCCAATCGACTGCAATAAGTTCACAGCGTTTGCCTTCTACATTTCGAAAGTTGGGTTTTTTCATAAAAAAATCCTTTTAAATCCCAGCTATTTGTGTAATCTTACACGAAGGCTATACATTAACAAGGAGTAAATAGTGGACAACGCTAAATACAAATCAGTGGCTGTGCCGAATCAGGTTCATAAAGTTTTAAAACATCTCGCGCACCTAGAGGGGCGCACGATGGGAGGTCAAATGTCACATATTGTACGAGAGTACAACGCTGCTGTGCGTGGGCGCGGAGACGTTGAAGCGTTTGGCAAACACCTTGAGAGAATAAAAACAGTTGACACAATAAAAGTTAGTAAGTAAAACGAAAGACCAATCCCGAAGGGGATAAACTTTAAACATGGAGTGTGAACGATGAACGATGTGTTTTCGTTATTTGAAGAAGAGGCCGCTAACGCCAAGGCATTTGACCAAGTTAGTGAAGAAAGTACAACCCGCCTATCCCGTTTGATCCGACAGTCACAAGCTGTAGACGATGAGATTAACAAGACGGAAAGTTTTCTTAAAGACCTGAAAGCCAAGAAGCGAACTATTGACGAGGAAGATATTCCGTCGTTGATGGAAGAGCTTGGCGTACAAAGCTTAACAGTAGATGGCAATAAAATCTCTGTTGAGAAGTATGTGTCTGCGCGCATCCCAGATGATCGCAAGGAAGAAGCATTTAATTTCCTGCGTTCCATTGGTGAAGCAGACATTATCAAGAATGACGTTGTGGTTACGTTTGGTATGGGCCAAGACAATATGGCTGGTGCAATACTAGATGATCTGCGAGGTCAGGGTCTTGAGCCAAATCAGAAAACCCACATTCATCCTATGACTTTACGGTCATGGGTAAAGAATCGTATTGAGTCTCAACAAGATATCGACTACGACACATTCGGTGTGTATGTCGGTAACCGCGCTGTTATCAAGAAGGGATAAGCGACATGGCTAACACAGCAGTAGCAGAAAAAATGAATACAAGTTTAGCGCCGGAAGGCTTGATGGATATCTTTGAGGAAAACGCTGGTGCGGGTTTCGAGAAGATTGGTCAGGAACAAATGCAGATACCGTTTGTACGGATCCTGCAAGCGCTATCACCTCAACTGAACAAAGAGAAGCCTGAGTATATCAAGGGTGCGTCACAGGGTGACATCTTTAATACGGTGACGGGTGAGATCTACTCAGAAGACAAAGGCGTCGTGGTAATTCCAGTGGCCTTTGAAATGAAATACCTTGAGTTCACCCCGCGTAGTGCGGGCGGCGGTCTGGTACGGGAACTAAGTCATAATGACCCAGACCTTAACAACACAAACCGTGAAGGAGCGGCGGAAGTTCTGCCGTCCGGTAACGAGCTTGTTCGCTGTCATCAGCATCTGGTGATGGTTTATAACGAAGAGACTGGCAACTATGATCCTGCCGTACTGGACATGAAGAAAACCCAGTTGAAGGTCTCTAAGAAATGGAATTCGCAGCGCACCTCGTGCCGTGCTGTAGGCAAGAACGGACCTTTTGTCCTGCCCATTTACGGTACTGCGTGGCGGATCACCACCGTTTCGGAAAGCAATGATCAGGGCACATGGTATAATTTCCGTGTAACCCGTGAGACTGACGTTTCCAAGATGGGTCAGGCTATGCTTGAAGCCAAAAAGATGGCTGAGAGCTTTAGTAAAGGAGAGATTAGAACGGCTGCGGGCACATCTGATGAGATGGCCGAAGCAACTAAGGCTGCTGACGTACCGTTTTAACCAGTTGGGGGGATGGTAGCAACTCGGAAGGTTACCATTTCCCCATTCCTTTATTGGAGAAAGCTATGACCCTTGCGGAAAGGTTCATGGCGGCGTTTGCTGGTTTCGGCGCTGCACATGGACGTACAGATATATCAGAAGAACGAAGAGCCGGAAAAACTAAAGCCAAGTCATACGTTGTTCGTAAACCGTTGACTGTTGAGCTTGTGCAAGAACACCTTGACGGCAAGACTGGCGTCGGGTCGATACCTATTAACGAAGAAAACAAGTGCAAGTTTGGTGCGCTTGATATCGATGTGTATCCACTAGACCACGCTGCTCTTATCAAACAGCTATCAGAAAACAATGTACCGTGTATCGTGTGCCGTTCTAAATCAGGCGGGGCTCATATATTCTTTTTCTTTAAGGAGTGGTTCAGTGCAGGACAATTCAGGGACAAGGCTGCAGAAATTGCTGCTATGCTTGGGCATGGCAAATGCGAAATCTTTCCGAAGCAGGAACAGGTTTTGGTCGAGCGTGGTGATGTTGGTAACTTTATCAACCTTCCGTACTTTCATGCGGAACAGACGCTCCGCCCGGCGGTTTTTCCGGACGGGGACGGGGCGACACTAGAACAATTTTTAGACATGATCGATGAGATCAGTGTCGATCCAAACGAATTCATGAAGCTGCCCATCGGCGGCGAAGTAAATCTATATCCTGACTACATACCTTGCGTTCGTGCCAAACTTATGATCGGCGTTGGCGAAGGCGAGCGCAACAAGTTTGCTTTCCAGCTTGGTATCTTTTTGAAAAAGTATGATGAGATCAACTGGAAGTCTCTGCTTGAGCAGCATAACGCCAAGGACTTTAACCCACCGCTGCCGGCATCAGAGATTGTCACAATTCAGAATCAAGTGGAAAAGAAAGAGTGGGGCTACCTATGCAGCGAAGAGCCTATGGCTTCTTACTGCAATAAAAATGTATGCCGCACCCTGAAGCACGGTATTGGTGGCGGTGGCACACTGCCCACGATCAGTGGGTTGTCAGTGGTGCTGTCTGAGCCACGGCTGTGGTTCCTTGATATCGATGGGCGCCGACTGGAGCTTGATACAGACGAGCTTCAAAACCCGCGCTTGTTTCAAAGGTCATGCATGGAGCAGTTAAACTTTATGCCGGAGCGGGCAAAGGATGCGGACTGGCAGATTCTAATCAACAACCTCATGGAGCATTGCAATCAGATTGAGGTGCCAGAAGAACTTACATACAAGGGGCAGTTCTTTAATTTGTTGGAGTCATACTGCACTGGTCGCGTACAGGCACAGACTGTCGAAGAGATCATGGTTGGTAAGCCATTTACGGACGCAGAAGAACAGGCCACATATTTTAGACTTGACTCACTGATGGAATACCTGCGTCAAAAGAAGTTTGATAGTTACACAAGGGCGCAGATTCAAGAACGAATCAAGGAAATGAATGACGGCACAGACGCACATGGTGTTAAGCGTTTCAAGACATCGAGCGGCAAGTGGAAGTCAGTTCGTGTATGGTGGGTGCCTGAGTTTGCGTCAGAGGTTGCCACACCCGACATCGTAGTTGAGAAGTCGGAGGTGCCGTTCTAATGGAAACCACAATCTTTGGTCCCCCGGGGACAGGCAAAACAACAAGGCTTATTAGCATTGTCAAAGAAGCGATAGTTGGTGGAATGGATCCTAGCCGCGTGGCCTTCATGTCTTTTAGTAAGAAAGCTGCAGAAGAAGCCAAGACCAGAGCTCTTGCTGAACTGTCATTAGGCCCTAAAGACCTGATGTGGTTCCGTACCTTGCATTCATTGGCATTTAGCTGGCTGGGCATGAGGTCACAAGATGTGTTTAAGGGCAGGGACTTTCATGACCTCGGCACTCTTGTCGGTTTGGATTTTCGTGCGAACGCATCTAACAATATGTCAGAGGGTATTCTTTTTACACCGGGTTCTGGCGGCGACAAGTACATGTCGATGATACAGATGGCGCGGGTTCGTGAAGTAAGTCTTGAGCAGCAGTTCAGCGACTCTGCCGACTATAGCCTTCATTTTCAACAGCTACGAGTTCTAGACAAAGCCTATCGCGAGTTCAAGGAAGAACTTAAAAAGCGTGACTTTGTTGACATGATTGAGGACTTCATCGAGCAGGGGACTAGCCCGCGTTTTGATCTTTTGATCATAGACGAAGCACAAGATCTGGCTCCTCTTCAGTGGCGTATGGTAAAGGAAGTTCTCGTCCCGAATGCCAAGAAGGTTTACTATGCTGGTGACGATGACCAGTGCATATACTCATGGATGGGGGTCCGTGTATCGGACTTCTTGAATGCCAGTGATCATAAGATTGTCCTTGATAAATCCTACCGTGTACCGTTGTCCGTGCACAATTTTTCAGATCAGTTGGTCAAGCGTGTTGCGATCAGACAAAATAAAGTTTGGCAACCCACAGAAAGACAAGGGAATCTTTCTTGGCATCGCGATATAATGGAGCTTGATCTGGAGAATGGTGAATGGTTAATCCTAGCAAGGACAAATTACATTGCGAATAAGATCTCCACCCGCCTGAAGGAAGACGGTTATCTCTTCTGGAGAGAAGGGGCGGGTTGGTCCCTATCTCAAAATGTTTTAAATGGCATTGAGGTGTGGTTAAAATTATGCAAAGGCTTGTCCTTATCAGCAGCAGAACTGAAGAATTTCTCGAAGATACTCAACGGAAATGTTATTACGAAGTCTGGTCGAAGAAACCTAGAATCTTTAGATCCAGATCTTTTCTACACTCTGGACGACATCATCGAACGGTGCAGTTTAAGCGTGAATGCCAAGACGCCGTGGATGAATGTCTTGAAAGTATCGGACAAGGAGATAGGCTACATTACGTCGGTACGTCGGCGGGGGGAGCGATTACTATCTGGCAGTCCGAGGATCCGGATTTCGACGATTCACAAAGCAAAAGGTGGAGAGGCGGATAACGTCGCCCTCTTCCTAGATTCCACAAAAGCATGCATGGAAAGCCTTGATCAAGATAGCGAGGTCAGGGTTTTCTACGTCGGTGCCACGCGCACTAAAAAACACCTTCACCTAATCGAATCAACAGGAAATTATGGATTTGCGATATGAAAAGAGCAGAAGTTTTAGACACCGCTAAAGGGTATGTGACTCAGGATCGTGCATCGCAGCACGGTAACATGGAAGACAACTTCAGAAACATCGAGACAGTTTGGTATTGGTGGGACAGTATTAAACCTGATGATCTGCCTACAGGAATGGACTGCGCTGTCAAGATGACTTTGTTAAAGATTGCGCGGATAGCATCAAACCCGAACCACATTGACAACTGGGTAGACGGATGCGGGTATCTTGCCTGCGGAGGAGAATTGACCAATGACATTAGTTAAAGAAGCTAATAAATTTTTTTACAAGGCTGATGGTTTTGACGAGGCAGTCATAGGCATCGCGGAAAGATGTGGGTCAGAGCAGGTTATTGCTTATGATGCTGAAAAGTGCCTAGACATCTTAATGGCACAGGGCATGGAAGAGCACGAAGCGATTGACTACTTTAACTATAACGTAGCTGGAGCGCATGTAGGAGACAGAACTCCTGTGTTCATCTTTAGACATTCGCTAGAAGATATAGAGGCTTATTATGAGTGATGCATACCAGTACCACCTTCTTGCTCAAGACATAAAAGATGTGGCTTGGGGCAAGACAGATAGTGATTGGTCACCGCCATCATCACTTCCTGATCTTACTCAATACGAAAGAATATCTATTGACCTTGAGACCAGAGACCCACACCTCACAACTCTTGGACCGGGCTGGACTCGGAAAGACGGGTACATTATTGGTATTGCAGTAGCAGCAGGGGATAGTTCTTGGTACTTGCCTGTCAAACATGACGCTGGGAATCTTCCGCGCTCATCTGTGATGGCGTGGATGAAGAAAATGATGGCTACTCCGCATATTGAAAAGATCATGCACAATGCGCTGTATGATTTGGGTTGGCTCCGCGCAGAGGGAATCGAAGTGCAGGGCAAGATCATTGATACGATGGTTGCAGCGCCACTTCTTAATGAAAACCGCCGCTGGTATAACCTTGATTCACTAGCTCGCGACTATTTGTCGGAGCGCAAGGATGAAAAGATTCTTCGCTCCGCTGCAGAAGAGTTTGGTGTCAACGCCAAAAGTGAGATGTTTCGTCTTCCTTCCAGATATGTCGGGCCTTATGCGGAGCAGGATGCCGCCGTGACTCTGAGGTTGTGGGAACGTCTGCGGACAGACTTGGTAAAAGATGAATGCACATCAATCTTTGAACTGGAAACAAGTCTAATTCCTGTTCTATTGGACATGAAAACCAAAGGTGTTAGAGTAGACATGGATCGAGCGGAGCAAACTAAAAAAGAGCTCACCGCCCGTGAACGCGCTCTACTTAAAGAAGTGAAGGAAGAGACCGGCGTCGCCATCGAGCCGTGGGTTGCGACATCTATTGCAAAAGCCTTCGACTCGGTGGGGGTCAAGTATGCGGCAACAGAAAAAACGGGGGCGCCGTCTTTTACCAAACAGTTTCTTGCGAATCACGAGCACCCCCTTGCAAAGAAGATTGTGAAAATTCGTGAACTTAATAAAGCAAACACTACTTTTGTTGAAACAATTCTTGAACATTCTCATAACGGTAGAATCCATTGTGACTTTAATGCCCTTCGTTCTGATGATGGAGGTACTGTAACCGGAAGATTTTCTTCGAGCAACCCAAACTTACAGCAAATACCTGCGAGGGATCCTGAGATTAAGAAAATGATTCGCGGTCTTTTTGTCCCTGAAGAAGGCTGTAAGTGGGGATCGTTTGATTATGCCTCACAAGAACCCCGCTGGCTAGCGCATTACTGTGCCACCTTGACAGGCGTGGATCGTCATCCACAGATCGACGAGGTTGTAAAAATGTACCATGAAGGCAATGCTGATTTTCATCAAATGGTGGCTGACATGGCAGAGATTCCACGCAAGGAAGCCAAGACTGTTAACCTTGGTATCATGTATGGGATGGGAAAGAAGAAGCTAGCAAACGTGCTGGACATTACAGAAGAAGAAGCTACCTCGCTGCTGAATAAATATTACCAAAGGGTTCCCTTTGTTAAAGGTCTTGCAGACATGACATCTAGGTATGCTTCAGATCGTGGCGTGATTCGTACATGGCTCGGAAGAAAGTGCCGCTTTGACATGTGGGAGCCGGTGTCTTACACTTATAACAAACCATTGCCACAAGAGCAGGCAATGAAAGAGTATGGCGGCAAAGGACGTATTCGCAGAGCGTTTACATACAAAGCGTTAAATAGATTAATTCAAGGGTCAAGTGCCGACCAGACAAAGAAAGCAATGGTGGATTGCTACAGTGAGGGCCTATGTCCAACACTAACAGTTCACGATGAACTTTGTTTCAATATCGAAAACAAAGAACAAGCAGACAGGATTGTTGACATAATGTCAAACTGTGTCCCTGATCTCAAAGTTCCCTTTGAGGTCGATGCTGAACTTGGGGACAACTGGGGTGAGGTAGGCTAGATGTTTTACAAGGCAATGCTATTATTATGCTTCGTAGCTAATCAACAGCAGTGTTTGACTGCTTTTGATAGCCGAGGACCGTATGAAACATTGGGTCAATGTAATGATAGGCTTGCCGAAATGACAATAGATATTCTAACAGACCCACGAACTGCAGGAGAAGTTATAGTATCGAATGCGATATGTCTAGAAATGACGGGGGAGAAGACAAAAACGTCAATTCTCATCGACCTCGAGGTATAATGATACGTCCATCGATACTGAGGTCCACGAGAATCGATGTTTTTATCTAATGATTTCAGTTGTTTGTACCTTGTAGAATAAGCGTATAATTTACAAGGTTAGTCCTTTGCAAGGTCGCGTATTCGCTTAACCAAACGCTTTGCGCGGTTAGGAACCTGATCATGCCACCTCGAATCGACCATTTCGTCGGCTGCGCGGTGCCAATCCCGGTCGTCGATCCCGGCTTTCATACCTTTGAACTTAGACAGACGCGGGTAGCCGAGGTTAAAGCACATGTTGGCAATGACCAACTGGGCTTCTTCGGGTAGCTCGTCGAAGTCTGAGTACAACCTACCGCAGTCTTCAATTGTCACAGCTATGTCTAGGTTGAACCGTTGGCGGACACGATCCTCTGATACAGGTGTGCCAACAGGCAGACCGTACTCTGGGTCGTGCTCTTTGACAAGTGCTCCGATTCCGAAAGTTGGTAGACCTAAGTGATCTAAGTAGATCTCAAACTTGCAGCCTTCGTCTTCTGCCAGTTCTTCTCGTAATTGATCTTTGTTCACTGCTGGCTCCTTCGATATATTTCTACATTTTTCATTATGTCTTCTGGATTTCCACCGAGAAGTTCTGCAGGTATTTGCTGACCTTTATAAGTAAAGCCCACAGGTGTGCCGACCGCCTGCCCGGGAACCTTGGTTGTTGGACCGGGGACCGGAGCTTGTGGTGCAGCAGCTTGTGGTTCAGGCTGCGGTGAAAATAAAAACATATCCTCAGGGGACAGTATATTAGACCTAGGCGCAGTTGGAGTCGAGCTAAAATCAAATCTTTCCGGAGTCGGCTCAGGAAAATCCGGGCTTATGTCTAAGCGGCGCATTTGTCTTTCTAAAGTTCTTAATTCGCTGCGCGGAATGTCATGACGTTTACGTCTAGCTTCTTCCATCTTATCTTTGGATGGCGTGAAAGGATCGTAACGCCCACGCATAATGCTGTTTATTTCAGCGTTGCCTAACTTTTCTTTTTTAAGTTGTCTTCTTATTCTAGCTCTCGTTAGACCCAAAGTTCCGAGATCATCTACATAAGATGACATTTCACGGAAAGCACGAAGCCTTGCTTCGTTAGCCTCAACATACCCCTTAATATAATCTTCGCGGGAAGAAACTTCCCTGTTAACCACATCATTAAACAATGTCGCTGCTTCAGAACGATTCGATTTAAATTCATTTGCCTTAAATCTAAGAATACGTTCTGGGTCAAACTCCTGTGTGTTTAACCCAGACAGCGCACGGATAATCTCACCCGCTGTTCCATATTCTCTTCCTGTGGATGGTTCTTTAGTGGAAAGACCAAGCTCATTACCTAAAGTTCCGCGAATAAAACGCCCTGCTTCGACCTCCGACAAGTCTGCTCCTGTTGGTATACGGAAAGGACTTATGCCGGGGCTTAGGCCATTTACCACATGGAAAAAACTACGCTCTAGTTTTTTCCCTAGTGACTCAACATCTTTGTACACAATAGCGCCGGTTTTTGTTTCACCACCATTGCCCATTGCCCACTTAGGCATGACATCTTGTATAACAGCAGCGGCAATAGACTGCTCAAAGAAAGGTGACGCAAATTCAGAAAAAGCTTCCCATGCAGCACGAGTCCCTGCTTCCACTCCGTCGTTGGACAGTCGGCCATCTCGGTCAAGGCTGTTCATTACCGCGTAGAATGGTTTGATTAACATGTCGTATGGGTTGGTGTGGCTGAAATCAATAACTTCAAGGTTACCTTTTTCATTCCGGCCCACAGGAATAAATATAGAGTTGCGTTGAAATGGCGCTGCAACACGATTCGCCGCGTCAATTTCTTCTTGACTTGTTTCTGTCAGCTTCATAGCCATGCCCTGAAGGGCTGTTGGGACAATCGCAAAGGTTGTTGTAGCCCCCATCAACCGCCGCATACCTATCTGGCGTATAGCTTTACTGTCACTGGACAACTCACGCATTGCTGTGTCAAGCGTATTAAATCCTGTGCGTATAATCTCAGCAGGGAAAGCAATAAAGTTACCCACTGGGAGTCTACGAAGATTTTTAATTGCGTCTGGCACAAGCTCATAATTGGGAACGAGGTTACGAACTCTGTCGGCAGCAAGATCTTTTAATGCGGTGTCAAGCGATGTACTAGGAGAAGAATTAGTAAACTTTAAGTAACTAGAATCTACCGCTTCTTTAGCATTTTTAATTACGTCCGGATCTGTTAAACCTTTTGTGGCATTCTGCACATCGTCTAGATAAGCTTGTTTAATTTTAGCGTGTTCAAACTCGTAGTTATATATTTTCCAAACATCATCACCGCCACGATACGCATCTTCTGCTTTACCCAGCATTTGGCGCACCCAACCTTTTTTGCGAGCGACTTCAAGAGGCCCGGCTATGTCAGAGGGAAGCCGCCCGGCAGCTTCATCTAGAATATGCGCTCCGGAAGTGGTTCGTGGATTAAGACCTTTACGAAGAGTATCTTGAATTTCTCGAAGCTGTGCGCTGCTTCCGATAACGCCGCGCTGCTGCAGTTCAACCATATACTCAAGAGCTTTTTCATCGGTCATATTAAAAAGATCGCCCAAGACAAGAGACAAGGACTCCCCAAGATTGGCGCCGTTCCCAAAGTTGCCTTGAGCAGCAGCAAATAAAGCTGCGGATGTTACGTTACGAACTTGTGTGACGGGAGAAAGAATAGTCTTTGCATACTGGGTCATGCCCTTGAGTTTTAAAAAACTACCATAAACCGGACGCAAGAAGTATTTTGTAAAATCGTTGTCGTCATTTAAGATGTTGTTTGACATTGACCGCCACATAGGCTCAGGAATAGCTATCCCGTGCATAGCTCCAAAGGCACTTTCACTAATCCCTTTGTCATATATGTTGCCATCAAGTCCCGTTTTGCCAAGGATGTAGTATCCCTGATCTCTGAGATCTTCTAAGATTTTTTGTTTTGATGCGTCGGTAAACTCACCACCATTTGCAACTACTTGTTGCTCAATGTTTTTGATATACTCTTCTGTATCTATGTATCTGCTTTGAGCCGGGCCTAACTGAGCAGCCGGATTTTCTCTTCTAGCGTTTATTAAACTTTGTATTTCTGCTCTAGATGCACGAAGTTCGCTATATCTACCTTCACGGTTTTTAGCGTTTTTTATGTCGTCATCTACAAATCTGCGGAATGTTGTAAAAAAATCATCCGTAGCTATAAATGTTGACAGATCAGAAACCGTAGCAACATATGCTTCAAACGGGTCTCTAATTTCGCCAAGGATTCGTCTCGTTGTAGACAAATCTACTTTTCGCCTGTTCAAAAGTTGCGGATTTAATTTTCGCATAGACGAGCGAAAACTCATCCCCATAATTCTTCCACGTCCTGTGTTTCTTGCATCATTAAGGATAGCGTCAACGTAACCGCGAAGCTGCCTGTCCGTCAATGTGTCAAGCGTTTGTTCTTCGGTAACGCGAAAGTTTGTAATATTAAGACGTTCTTTGATGTCTTTAAATATACGGTCGCCTTCACTGCCTTCCGCACCTCCGGTGCGGAGCATATTAAATATTTCCCGCTCGTCTGCAAGACCTCTAGGTATTGAGTAGTTTTCAGGATCTTCAAATGCACGGTAACGGCGACGCAGATAACCCCCGGTTTGAATGTTGTTTCTAACAGTCTGGATAAATTCTGCACGGCCCATAAACCTGCTGGTTGATTCTTCAGGCAAACGAGCCACGGCACCTGTAGCTAGCAATCTTTCGGACAGGCCATCAATAACTTTTCTGGCTTTCATATATTCTTTAAACAATTCTTCTGGCAGGTCGTCAGGTCGATTCCCTGTCTCAAGAACATCCATAAAATTATTAAGCATTTTTTGTTTTGTGATGCTGCTTTGCTCAAGAACCTCTGGGCGCTTAAGATATTCATCAATGTTTTTTTCTATGTTTTTAAGAAGACCGTCCGCTCTTTTTACTTCCCCCTCAACCTTTGCACCAACCAAAGACTGCTGATCGGCAACTTCTGCATCTAAGAAGCCGCGATACCGTAAAGTACCTAAAGTTCTGTTTAACATACCTGCGAACGCACCAACCTCTTGAAGAGGGTCCAGCATTCTTTCTTCACCGCGAATAATTGCACCTTTTATTAAATCAACGGCTGCTTTTGTAGGGCCGGTAACAGTTTGCGCTAATGCAAAACTTGCCCCGGGAAGAGACAACCCGGTTGTTTCGTTTATGGCTTCTATGGGCCTAAATGCGCCAACGGCTGACCCGCCTTTTACAGTGGCCCCAAGAGCAATTGGGAAACCCACAGTCAAAAGACCTGACTCTGCGCCTACTTTTGTTTTGTTAATTAATTTACGAAGAGCGGCTTCTCTTCCTGACTCCCCAAGTTTTTTCTCATTTGTCTGAGTAACGCCAAGTTCAAAAAAGTCACCTATAGACTGTGTTCCGTCTGTAGATACGAGAAAATCAGCAGCAGTTGCAGCGCCTGCTTCCTGCAGTGTCAAGTTCACTTTTTGGCTAGTGCTAAGACTTGTACTACCATACTTACGCTCCGCAGCAGCTAGACGAGCGGATGATGCTTTTCGCCCAGTTTTAGCAGAGCGAAGTCCACGAGCCATTTTTCCTATTGATGACACCCTTGAGACAGCACTTGCAGCCCCAAGACCCGGGACAAGAAACTGAGCAAGCCCTTCTGATATTCCTCCGGCCAAACCAGTAGGATCAATACCTAAATCTTCTCTTGTTTCATCAAAAAACTTAGTGACTTCTTCCGTGTAGTTGGTGTCGGCGGCAGCATCAAAAGCTATAGTGCCAAGCTCTAAGATCCCTTGCGGGATGCGGGACAAGCCGGAGACTACCCCTTCCCCGACTTCTTGAAAAAAACCCTCGTCTTCTTCTATACCAGAAGCGTACCTAGCTGAAGTTACTGGTGCAGTAGACTGCTGCGGAAGATTGGCGATTCTTTCTTTAACTTCATCGTTAGTAAGACCGGGCTCGAAATCATATATCTGCCCTTCATATCTATATCTTGTCATGAATCACCGTATTTCTAGTTGACGTCTACTATTTCAGTAAAGTCAAAAACATCTGAATCGAGTTTAATACCAGCCTTTTCAAGCCTTTTAGCTAATGCTGAATCTGGGTTTTTCGTAGCTTCGTCACGAAGTATCTCTATCGCGTTGGTGTCTATTAACTTTCCTTTCATGCGTTGAGCTTCATCTAGCTGCATCATTGCTCTGTCATATATATTTGTGACACCTGTAAAACTAAGAGCGCCGGCTCTTTGCGCGTCTTCTGCTGCTTCCGCTGTAGGATACTGAACTCCTTTAACTACAAGTCTTCTTCCTGCCGCGCTTGCTTCCTTATCAGCAGCGGTGGATCTCGTGGGGGAGCTATCCAAGAATGCTCTTTTAGCAATATCCACCCATTCTGGGTTTAGCTGCCAAGTTGTTGGATCAGTGATAACAATTTCCTGACCTTCTACACGAGGAATCAAGCCGCCTGCCGCGTATGCTGAGGCAGCCAGTTTTGGATCTAAAGTATATTTTAACTCTAGCTCGGAAGACATTAGATTTAGTTTCTCTTGAGAGATTTTTTGATCACCAAGTTTTAAGCCCAATTCGTTAGCTGTTTGATAAAGTGCAATGTCTAACTTACCTAAAGCAAATTGTGTGTCTACAAATTGTTTTTTGTCTTCCCTTGCTCTCTTGTCTTGTTCTTGAGCTATTGAATAAAGCGCAGACTTATATTGCACATCCAATGCGCGTTGAGCAATTTGCTCAGATTTTTTGTCTTTAAGAAGACTGTATCTTAAGGACGCCTGCTCTTTTAGATCTTGCCGCTCTTGACTTGAAATGCGCTGCATGTCTTTACCATACTGATCAAGACCAAAAGACAAGCCTTTTGCAATATTAGTAAGAGCGTTTGGACTTTCACCCGCAGCAATAGCCAAGCCCGCTTTCATCAAGCCAAGCCAGAAAGAAGTTTTACGCTCTTGCTCTGCTTCGGTCTTAATGTCACCGGGTTTATAGCCCATAAGATTTTCAAAATCTGCATCAATGTCGGCAAGGGTAAGTTCCTCGTTCTTTTTGTTCATCGTTTCCTGAAGATCAGAAATCCGTGTTGTAAGATTTTGTGACGCTTCTGTCACGTTTTTATCAAAATCTACACCCTTGTAAATATTTTGTAGGTTTCTTCGAAGTTTGGCCGCAGCGTCTACCTGCATAGACATCATGTCTTCTACTTTTGATTTATTATCTGTAGGTTTTTTATCTATAACCTTTTTATTGGTTTCGTTAATTGCGGCTCCTAGATCAAAAGGCGTTCCGGCATCACCACTAGAGTACATGCTTTCATCCGGGTTCATGCCATCATAACGAGCAGGGCCATACACTTTAGCATCGTACTCATAGTCAGAACCATACATGCTTTCATCCGGGTCAGTCGGGTCTGCGTCCTGCATCGCAAGAGTTTTTTCCACCATTTCATCAGCCGCAAGCTGGGCTCTTTCCATTCGTCTTCTTTCTACTATATCCCTACCTACCCCAGAGCCTGCGGCTAATGCTTCCCCAATAGGATTAAAGATGTCTGTAAAGTTTTTAAAGTTTTCTTTCACCGTTTCTCTTGATCTTGTGCGGGGTACTTGAACAACAGGATCAGTAGATACCTGCGTATATGGATTTTGGTCCGTGGACCGCATAGCAGCATTCATGATCTGTGGACCAGACGCAAGAATACCTTGAGGCTGACGGGACATCCCCGGTACACGAAACATTGGACGATTAAGTGGTGGTCTTGCCATTATCTATTTCCTTATTGTCCCGGGAACCCCCGACCTTGATTCATCTGACCATAGGCGCCAAGACCAGCAATGCCAAGACCCATAAGCTGAGAAGATGTGCTTGGCGGAGGTGTTGTTGTAAGACCTGTTGTCTGTGTCAATGCTGGAACACCTTGGAAGATATCTGACATATAACCCAGTTGCTGGAAAGGAAGATTCTGCTGCGCCATAAGATTCTGCTGCTGCATATTTGCTATATTCTGAGCTTGCTGCTGTGATAGACCCCCCGTTGACAACAATGCATTAATGTCTTGGATGTTCATTTGCTGACCCATCTGACCTAGGCCCGCGATACCCTGTCCTATCTGACCTGCCTGCCCGCCAAGTGCGCCTGCGGTGGCACCGAGTTGCCCGGTAGCTGCGCCGATCTGACCGATCTGTGAACCAAGCGCGCCGATCTGACCGCCGAGCGCACCATATTGACCAGCCAATGTGCCGGCCTGCCCCGCTTGCTGAAGCTTTTGTTGTGCTGCTTGTTGTGCTGCTTGCTGCGCCTGTGCAAATCCAGCGGAGCGAAGCTGTGACCCAGTTCGTGCCTGCTGTTCCATGACATTGCGGCCAATTTCTGCCTGCGCTACGCCCTGCCGTGCGCCGCCAAAGGCTCCTGAACCAACGGCCTGCGCCCCTAAGTTCTGTTCTTGAATCTGTCCTTGCCGTGCAATGTCTTTATATTGTTGTTGAATGACGTCATCCATGTATGGATCCATGAATGCCTGATAATCAGTCGGGCTATAAGTTGCCCCGCCGAGCATTTGAGCGGCTATATCTGCTTGTGTTATACCCTGTTGTACACTGCCGGTGCCATGCTGAACCGTACTAAGCCCAGTGCCCATAGTGTCAACACCGGTACTAACTGCGCCAAGACCAGTACCAACTGCGCCAAGACCAATCCCCATTGCTTGCTCGCCCTGCTGCAAGTATGGCTGGTAGGAGCCAACGCCCTGCATAGCTGCATTAATTGCCTGCTGCTGCCCTTGGCTAAGATCAACAACCGTACCCGGAGCATAGGGCATTGTAAGACCCTGCCCACCTTCAGACACAGGCTTGAATAAATTTTGAGTAGACTCAAAAATATTCTGTAAATACTCTTCCTGAAACGCGGGAAGACGCTGGGTGATTTCTTGTGTTTGTGTAGGCATTACGCTGTGGCCTCCAATTCCGCCATCATATCATATAACCGGGCGGCTCCGACATCCCTGTCTCCACCACCAGCGCCGCGAACTGCTTGCGCCGTTAGTACGAACTCACCGTCGGATAAACGGGCAGGGACAGAATCGGATGTCCCGGTTCCCGGTCCATCAACTTCGCCTCTTACAGCTACATCATACCCCATTTTTTTGTGTTGGTACATAGCTCCATGTGCATCGGGGTGATCAACCATTGCACCACCATGTGCATAACCGGGGATACGTTGGTACATATCATTGCTATAAAGGTTCTGACGCTCTTCAGTCATTGCCTCACGATAGCGTTGTGCATCATCCGGGTCTTTGAGATTAAGAACTTCCCCTGTTTCTGGGTCTACAACATTAATATCAAATCCAGTTACGTCAGCATATGGGCGTTGTGGCCTGCCGGGATCATCCGGTTGCCCTGCTAAAAGACTTAGCCCTGAAGAAGCTAAAGAAGCGGTTAAAAGCGGATTTTCACCCATAAAGTCAAGCAAGCCGCCGCTAGATCCAGCGTTAGACCCACCACCTGTCACCATGCCTTCGCTCAAATCCCCCGCTACCTGAGTAGGTACTTGACCCGCGCCTCCGTAAATTTGGTTTTGTAGGTAGCTAGGTGGAGATCCAGCGCCGCCACCCATTTGTAAGCCTTGTGTCATTGAAGGAGACATGAAAGATCCAACGCCATACGCCATTGCAGCATTTTTTAAAGCATCGTTCACAGACTTACCTGCGGCTAAACTACCAAGGCCAGCGCCACCGGCAGCGCCGGCAGCAGCCGACAAACCCATTGCGGGAGCAAAATAAAACCCAGCCGCCGTAGCCAAAATAGGTAGGAGGTCGCCTTCGCCAAAAATATCTTCAGCGCTGCCGAGTCCTAATGCTTTTCCGAGATCACCAAAAATAGCCATATTATGTCACAATCTTTACTGTACCAGCATTATTATACAGTGCTCCTGTCTCAAGTCCAGCGGCACTTGTAGGTAGTTGCGTTAAGGTAAGGGTTGTCCCCCTCATGTCGCCCGGATTACGTTCTTGTTGAATATAGCTATCCAAAGCTCTTATTAAATCCTCCATATAAGCCCTAGTGTATTCTTGTGGAGCTTCGGGGAGTCTTGGCGGCGGTAGCGCACGAGATGACATTAGCGCCTCCCGTCTTGACGAAGATCTACACGAGGTGTTCCAAGCTTCCAGCGCACACCAGTCTCACCAGAATCAACGCGAAACGCGAAAGACCTACCACGAACGCGAATGTTTAGGTTTTCTGTAAACTGTTCAACCGGCGCCGTTGTTGTTCTAGTTGATGTCTTTGTATCTGTTTGCAGGTAATTCCCGCCGGGGTAGTTTCTTGTCTTAACAGTGAAGTCTACCGCCGGGTTAATTGCTGTTGAACCCTCGAACTTGATGTCAGGTATAAGCCTGCTAAGAAACGTAAACCGCTCCCCATCGCCAACGTCAATCTGACTGGACTCAATGTAAGACTCCATAGCCGCGCCATCGTCATCTTGTCCAATCTCGTGGTTGTAAAGATAATTTCCACCTGCCGCGATAGGGTATTGACGAATACCACGATCAAGCCACGCGCTTCTACTCATTGTTCCATAATACCACAGCTTTTCTAAGTAGTTGTAAATTACATATCTGTCATTCTCGTCCGAGTTTAATGACGGGTAGAACCAAATCACCTCGCCCCACTGTGAGTTTACACCAGACACAACTTTTTCTGACTGCTCTTTGTTAAAGTCTGTAAAAACATGATCTCTAACTGTGCAAGGCAACTGAGTTGTTTGACCGGCATAGACATAGAAGTTATCAATACCCATCCAGAACACAAAGTCTTCTGTAGCCACGGCGGCTTTTGGCCCTATAATTGTGATGTTTGAAGCAAGCTGTTGCAAGCCAAATGTAAATGGAGGTCCAATAAAACGCAGTGAGTGAAGTGATTTATCGGTCCAAACCAGAACCTCACGTTTTGTTTCTACTGCCTGAACAAACGTAGACCCAGAGCCGAGGCGCAAGTCACCCGCTGTGTTGGTCGCAGTTGCCGTCCAATCGGTGATTGATTCTTGATCAGAAAAACGGATCAGCAAGTTATCTTGATCTGTGCTGCCCTGTGCATTACAGCCAAAGGCTATAACATGTCTATCCAAATCAGAAACCAAAACCTGCTTTGCAATGATCGGCGTGTTGGAAGCTCCACCTAAAGTTCCAATTTCTACAGCCCTTGAAGCCAGACTGTTGGTTTTGTCCCAGTAATAAATGCCGCCATCACGCGGGTTAATAATCAGGTCTTCACCAAAATTATCATGCGACCAAAGACGAAGCTCCGATACCGGTATGATACCACCAGCAGCAGAGGAACCCCATCCAGTAAAATCTAGGTTGGGGTCAGAGTTTCCAATAGCCAGAAACACGGTTGATGCGTTTGCGTGACTGACAGCGGATGTTCCGTTTACACCTCTTGTCAGGCCGGTCAAGTCATTCCCAGACTTTCCAGAATATGTCATTAACTCTCGGTTAATCAAAATTGTACCAGTGGACGGAAACGGGCTTGCGTTAAGAACCGTAAGCGTGGTGTCTACTGCGGAGAATGTGCCGCCCTCATTTACGATCGTTTGCAAGCCACCAAGAGTACGCCCGCCATAGAGACCTGCGCCCCAACCTGTGCCACCCACAGTAGTGTTTAGACCTGTATTAATTTGATAGCTGCCAACAACACTCGCGCCACCATTACCTGTATCGGAAGCATTTGCTGGAATAACAACTGTTATTGTGTATTGATTGCTATCAATAATAGTGTCTATCTGATACTCAGCGTTAAGAACAACGGCAGAGATTGAACCGCCCAGACTAACAGCGCCGCTAAAAGTAACAAAGTCACCAGCCACAGCGCCGTGAGCTATGTCTGTTACGGTGATTGTTGTTGATCCATTGGTGGCAGAAAAAGTTACAGCACCAGCCGCAGTGGTATTGCGGATAGGGGTAATGTCAAAGAAAGCTTGGCCCTCTTCGATATAGTATTTAACTGTAGTGCCAACACCCATAAAGTTGGAACCGTCTATCGCCACCCAGTTATGGAGCCGCCTAGCAGTGCCAATAAAAGCATTGTCACTATACTTCTGCCAGCCGCCAATTTTTTCCGGGTAGCCAAGATGAAATCTGATTTTGTCCCCATCAAACCAGCCGCCCTCGTTTGAATACGAGGTGTATTCTCTGTTGACGCCGGGTCTAAATTGTAGCTTTGTTAATGGCATTATGTTTTTCTCCCGCCATAATAGTCAGACAAGCTAAGAGCGCCAGATGTAGGGATGCTTGAGTTAACGGCTGTATCCACAGCCGCGTTGTTGTACGAACTTCCGCCTACATAAACATAGATCACTGCCCAACCAGAAGATGGGGCACTTCCAGTAAACCGTATGACCTGCCCAGCACTCAGAGAAAGTGTGTTAACGGCTGAAGTGGTGGTGTTATACCCCACAGCTAGGCTATGTGATCGAACAACGCTACCGTTTGCGTACATAGTAATATTGGCTGTTCCGCTACCTTGTATGTAATAACCAACATAATACTGGTAAGTTCCGGTCTTGTTGACAGTGAAGTTTCTGTCCATAGTAATGGTACTACCGTTATCGCCCCACAAAGCCTGCGTGTAAAGCCGACCAAAAGTGTTTATCTGTGGGTCGTAGCCGCTGATGGCCGGGTATCTATAGTTAGGAGAATTGCTGCCACCAAGATTGCTAGCGGTTACGGCTTCTGAAACAGTGGTAGGAACGTATCCGTTACCACCACTTTTATAATACTCACTCAAAGAAATAGGGTTCACACCAGTAAACTCTGTCTGCAAGTCAGAAAATGATAAGGTTCCAGAAGCCGGTATCGCCATTAGACTGAACCAAATGCTGTAACATCGTTCTCGGAAGTAATGGCGCCATTAGTAGCTATTTTAGCTACTGTGCTGCCAGAATATTGAAAAATTAAATTGCCACTACCGTCCATATACACATACCAATTACCAAGTTGTATATAGTTACTGTTTGTTAGTGATATATTGAACCCATTGCCGGCTAGGTTGCCTCCAAGTTGTGGAGAGGTATCGTTCACAAGTTCGGTGCTAATACCGTTAAACTGCGACTGGATATTGCTGGTAACACCATTAAGATAGTTTAGTTCTGTTTCTGTGATAATGCTACTAGCTGCCACCTTACCATTAATATCAGAAACCAACGCTCTACTAGTTGCTAGGTTAGAACCTGTAATGGTGGTTGCGCCGCCAGTTATGGTGCTTTGTTTTGCGTTTAACTGCGTTTGAATGTTGCTGGTAACACCGTCTGTATGGTTTAGCTCCGCTGTTGTTGCGGTTATGCCGTCAAGCGTATTAAGCTCTGCGGCAGTGGCGGTGACAGTGACGTTGTTAATTTTAAGCGTGTTTGCGTTTATGTCACCTAAAACCGACAGTGAGTCAGAAATCGCTTTTACACTAGCACCCGCACCCGCACCATCTGCGTAAATAATCTTAGCATCACCGTCAGGAACAGTAACAGTAGTACCAGAGCCTTGAGTAAATACAGCCGCCTGCCCGGAGTTGTTTTGAACAAAATAAATTTTATCTTGGTCATTCGGACTGATTGTAATTGTGTTTGTGCCTGACGGCGTACCACCAAGCACAAGAACTTTATACTGCCCGTCACTTAAAGTACCGTCTGTCGTGGTGAGAGTATGCGAAGTACCGGCAAGAGTAATCGTTCCCACTCCATTTAGGGCGCGGTCAATGATATCAAAGTTATTGTTTGAGGTTGCACCCCAAGTACCCGCCTGCTCACCAGAGCCGGGTTTTTCAATACCAGAGTTGTTTGTATATGTACTAGGCATTTACACCACCTTTTGTGTCCAGATGTCTACTATACCACCAGCGTTGATCTCTGTCCACGTTCCACCTGTTGGGTTTATTTGAACCCAAGACTCTTGTGGTGATGTTGACGGAGATCCTGTCCAGATGTCCCAATAGAGACGACCATCAGTTGTTTGTATGAATACACCGCTGATTTGCAGCGGGTCTGCTTCAAAAACCCTAGAGGCAAGAGTTGCTTGCGTGAACGAAGAGTCTTGCTCTGATATACCGCCTCGAACCGCTATCCCATTTGTTGTCTGTATGAATACAGCTTCCAGTGATGCGGGGTTGTTTGTGATTGCCCCGCCAAGAGCCGATACAATAAACGCTGCTTCTTGCTCTGATATACCACTAAGGGTGCTGCTTGCAGCGCTGCTTTGGATAAACGCTGCGTCCTGCTCTGAGATGCCTGTGGCAAACCGTAGCCCCTCACTGGTTTGCAAAGTGCTAAACACCTGCCCTGATATACCGGTAGCAAAACGAGTGGCTTCACTGCTTTGAGTGAACTCAAGTGTGGCATCTATAATACCAACTAATATGCCAACAGCAATTGATGCCTTACTAGCAATGGCGTTCATTTCGGCGCTAGTAATACCGATATATGTGCCGGTCTGATTTAATGTAAAGTTGGCGTCAGAGGTGGCTGAACCCAGCGTTAAAATGCTGTGGTCTGCAATAGCCCTTTCCGATAGCGTCAACTCACCAAACATCAGTCAGCATCCGCTATGGTCAACTCGCCAGCTTCCACCTGACGCATGATTTCTGCGTAGTGGCGGTTGGTTTGGTCAATGGGAATAAACATCTCTGTGCCGTCAATGGTGGCTTTGATGCTGGAAATGTTACCATCAGAGTTATTGTAATACTGTGCGTTTGTTATTGTCGTGTTATCCATTTCTATAACTCCGCATCAAAATTCAGGAAGGCAGTACCATCATTTGGCTCTACCCAAAACACAGAAGCGGCAGCGTTGCCTGTTGCACCTTGTGATAGGATTACACCACTTATACCCGATTGTTGATAGCCAAAGGCCGCAGTAAACGTGTACAAGTTGTTTTGCCGGGTTCTCCACGTCCCTCCAGAAGCTACTGAAGGTGTTGTCCTCATTGTTGTTGGAAATATTATAGGCCAATATACACTATTAGCACCATAAGCCATAGCGATACCACCAATATTGCCATCAACTTGGTTTAGTTTTTGTGCCGCCCAGTAATACCTCTGACACCTAGCCAACTCATTGCCATAGCTGCGGTGTTCAAACGGCGTGGCTGTGTCGCCTACTTCTAGCTGGATGCCTGTCAACTCAAGATAGTTGCTTGTCGAACTTCCGAGATTAATATTACTTGGAGAAGTATGATTAGTATTTGCGTAGGTTTGCCAAGAAGTGGTACTCCAAGAACTGCTCCAACTTGAATCAGAAGAAAATGTAAAAGCCATACTAAGTCCGGTAGTATTATCATCAAATACAGTATTTGAATCGGGGGGAATTGTTACAGTCTTACGCTCCCAAGTATCCGCTGAAGTTATACTAGCCTCCCACCCAATAATCTTATTATTGGCATAATTATAAAGAAAACCACTAATAACGCCTGTTAGGTTAGATTTTACCCAAAAAGAAAGCGTTACATCTTTCGCATCAGATGTTCCATATTGAAGGATTTGACAATCTTGACCCTCAATATCATATCTTGTTCTAAAAAGATAAGAACTGGATGTTTCTGTAGCAGTGCAAGCAAATTTTAATGACTTGCTAAAGGGTATATTTTCCGAAGCAATGTCATTTTGTGTGATTGTATATTGAGCAGCCGGAGCGCCATATTCCTGAATTTTCCACCTGTCAGCAACATAAGTTTGACCTGACCCATCAGTATAGCCAGTAACACTCGTCCCCCGCTGTGCCACCTGCATCGCACCGTTGATGATGAGGTTGCGTCCTGTCAGGCCACCAGCATCTGCGCTACCACCTAAATCGGCTAGGTCTCTTGCACGGCTCATTTACTTACTCCGGCTTTGTAGGCCACACAACATCGTCAAGTGAGGTGTAGCTGTCAGTGATGTCACGCAGTGCCTGACGGTATGCTGTACGCTCGGCGCTCATTGTAAGGTCAGACGATGCCCACCAGTCGGTAGCCGCAATCAAGCGGTCACGCTCGGCGCGCAACAGCTTCAAAGGCTCCGCTGCATTAAGCTCGGTTAGCTTTGCGTTGACGGTTGCCCAGCTACATCCCCAGTCAGCTACGTTGCTGCTTTCGATTGCTGAACCATTAGCGTCTGCTCCGGTGACTTTACGGAACATCTCGTTGAATTCTGCTTCATTTGTTGGCTCACCACGCAACACCCATTCGGTGATGCCTAGTTCGGTCAGAGCCTCTGATATTGATGCCATTTTGTTTTTACTCCTATTAAAGTGCGCTGACTAAAAAGCAGTCATGGCGCGTGTATGAAAGCAGATTATCACTACCTGCAACGCTGTCATAAATGTACGCTTCTGCACCCAGATAATCAGTGGTTCCGTTCATAGGGATTAACGCTTGGGTAGTGCAGGTAAGGTCATCGCCATAAGATTCACTCGCAAGCCAAATGACGTTTTCAGCATATACGCTTCCATTCTTTGTTAATCTTGCACCCACTGCGCGTATAGTTCCCGACCCAGATGCAGTGATTAAAGTGCAAAAATAGTAGCCCGCAACATTTGGTTGCCATCTTTCGTTTGCACTGTCCCAAGTGCTGGTGTTGTCCGCTTGGACAGTTGCGTGTGTAGACCAATCAATTCCTGTCCAAACACCACTAGAAATGCTTTGTGTACCCGACCACGCCCCAATTGACAAAACAGGCACTTTTGGCGTAACGATACCGCTGCTGTTAATCGTCAGCGCGGTGTTGCTGTTCGTTGGGTCTTGGATCTCGGAGACTTTCAATATCGAGGTCATTGAGCGATCTCCGTTACCATAACTATTCTATTATCCGAACTTGACCAAGCGTTGTTTAGTGTTCCCCCAGAGTTTACTTGCACTTGAAATTGTAGTCGCATTGAACTTGTTGTCCCGGCTGTGTTCGCGTGAAGAAATGGATAGTCAAGCATTGTATTTACAGGCTGGTTATATGAAGAACTACCCATATAGTTGTTACTGCTCCATTGTGTGTCGCCATTATTTGAATCTACAATCCTAAATCTGCCATAGGCATTAGCATTGTCTAATAGTAGGGTAATTGTAGTTTGCCAAACTAAGATACTGTTGGAGAATTTTGGCGTTATATCTACATACCAATCGGTTACATCTGTCATAGAACTACTAGTAGTAGTAAATCCATTGTTTGGTACAGCGCGATATTGAACCTGAACCACATGACCCGGAATCTGCACACCGTTGCCGCTGGTCTTCTCGTTAATGGTATCGACATAGAGCGTACTCATTGTGCAATCTCCATAACGGTCAATGAGTATGTAAAGAATCTCGGAGTCATAGTGTCTACTAATTCGTTATATGAATACCCTTTGAGCTTTATATCAAAAGAGCTTCCAGTAGGAACCTCTACGGTTTTTGAAATTGTTGTATCTGGCGGGTATGCCGGATATACAAGAGCGCCATCATACCACGGGTAAGCGCCAAAACCGTGGTTAATGCCATTAACTTCAAAAATAATACCAAAAGCACCCCTCACTGTTTCGGAACTATTAGAGGTAAACCCGCTGGTTCCAAGTAAAACAATTTTATTTGAAGAGGATATTGGGGTGTATGAAATTGTTAAAAGGTCGGCATAAATTCTGCCAGTACCACTATTAGCAATAGCGATTGTGGTGTCTCCAAAAGAATTTTGCATCTGAACCACACTACCCGCTGGCAGTGTCGCACCATTCGGAAACGATGGCTTGCCTGTGCTTGCGTCAATCGTGACAGCAGACGTACCCGCCGCATTATTGATTTGGTCTACATTTAATATAGAAGCCATCTATGCCTCACAGTATTGTTAAGTTGCCGTCAACCGTGATTGTGGCTGATGGGTCTATGGTCAGTGGGCCAATAGCCAGCGCATTTTCTGCCGTGGCAATTGTCGTGTTCTGCGTAACCGTCTGGTTGTTGGTGCGGAACACAGCCGTATGTACCTTCGTTACTGTCGTCTGGAAGTTCGGCGCGGTTATGCCGCCAGCAAAAGTTCCCCCAGTTGACGCTGCCACCACATCCGCAAAGGTCTGGGCGCGGTAGGCTATAATTACAATCTCGTCATTCAGTGTAGCGCCAGTGGCTAAAGTAACCGTGTCGCCGTTGCTGATAGTATAGTCTGTTTCGTCCAGATGCACACCGTTTAAAAACACATCTACAACAGGGCCGCTAAACGCCAGAATGGCGCTGTTAATGTCCGCACCAGTAAAGACTGTCTGGCTGGCTGTAGCCACATACTTAAACCGGATGACGTTGGTGTAGCTAGATGGCGTGTCAATAGAACGCCCAAGGTAGCGCACCATAATCACATCACCGTTAGCCGGTGCGGCGCTAAAGGCTAGGGTGTTGCCGGATGCCGTATATGCAGCCGAGGCCCCCGGTTCTTGAACCACGTTGCCGATAGTGACTATGATTGACTCACCGTCTGGAACAGTCTGGGTCAGGCCAAACGAGGTCGTTGACCCATCGCCCGTAAAGCGCTGGGAAGCTACCGTTCCATAATTTGGCTCTGATCCTATGTATGCCATTAATCAGCTTCCTGTATAGTTAATTCACCCGCTTCAACCTGACGCGAGATTTCGGCGTAGTGACGGTTGGCTGGGTCAAGAGGTACTGACACCCGGATACCGTCAATGGTTGCGTTGATGGAGCAGTTGTTGCCTTCAAAGTCTACGGAGTAAACCGCCGATTCAATGTTTATTTCATTCATCGTTATAACTCCGCATCAAAGGCAATGTTGTTACTGGATTCGAAGTACAACCAACATTGGTTGCTACCCGCGCTCCCAGTCGCTGTATGGGTTAAACACGCCCCCCATGTAGTAGAGTACTGCATTGTGCTAACACTTACTGTATGTGTGTTTGAACCGGGGGTTATGGCGGTGAAATTAGCTAAATGAATAACGGATGGGGTCGCCCTTTTTTCTACTTTAAAGGCTATGCCGCTGTTCCACGCAGTCGTATTGGAAGAAGTGCCGCCTACAATACCAGCGCCACATTTTTCATAATACCTCTGACACAACGACAGTTCCTCGCCATAGCTGCGGTGTTCAAACGGCGTGGCTGTATCGCCTACTTCAAATTGAACGCCTGTAAGTTGCCATGTTGCATTAAGAGTTGTTCCCACAGCGTTTGATTGGTTTGCTCCCGCCCAAGCAGGCCCAGAATATGCTGCCCACGATCCTGTAACAGGGGTTCCACTATAAGCACTCCCCGCCGCTAAGTTCCAAGTAAATTGTAGTCCGGGACCATTGTCATTGGCAAAATTGTTGCCGCCTGTATCTCCTATTACAGTTATTATCTTTTTTTCCCATGTGTTAGCAGAGTCTATTGTATACTCTTTTGGAAGGTGTCTGTTTGAATCCATATTATATACATTAACGGTAAAAGTTCCTGTCACAGAAGATTTTACCCAAAAAGATAAAGTGCCAGTTTTTGCATCAACTGATCCATAATTTAAATGTGTAACATTTTGTGCCTCAATAACATGCCTTACATCAAAAAGTTCACTAGCGTCAATTGCTGATTCTGCGGTTGTTGTTGTCCACTTTCCAGAATATGAAAAACCTGTAGGAGCATCTGTGACTTGCGTCCAAGTTCCAACAAATTGATCAGCGTCATATGCTTCAGTCTTAAATCTATCTATTGAAGCATAATTTGGATTACCTGTTGAAATAGACCCACTCGTACCCCGCTGTGCCACCTGCATCGCACCATTGATGATGAGATTCCTGTGCGTAAGCACCTGATCCGTTACCTTTGGTACGGTAACGGCATCGTCTGCAATACTGTTTGTATTAATGGTGCTTATCGGCATCTGTTTACTCCGGTGAAACCTGCGCGGCTAAATGCGCGGCGTATGCTTCTTTTATAGCATCTGTATGCACAGCGGTGCAAATAGCTCGAACCTCGGCGCTCTCACCTGTGATATCAGTGTCAGGGGCTACAACGTGCCGATGAAAGCTACGGCTAATCTCAACGCCGTCCCGCTTGATAACCGTTGCAGTGCGTACTTGAACGTGCTTGTAGTCGCCTACGATTTCGATTTTGTCTTGTTGTGTTTCTTCTGTTAATGCCATTTTTATCTCCTATGGATGGACTGTCCGACCTGATAATCCAATCAGGTTATTATGTTCGTTGCCATTGAACCCAAAAATCTATTCTATGTCCAGACGCATCTGCGTTTGAAAAACCAGACGCATTTCCCCAGTAGAAAATAATGTTAGAGCCACTATTATTTACCATAGGTGAAAGGTCTGGAAATGAACTACTGGATATAGTGCTATACCCCAGCACACCTGTTCCAGCAAAGAAACCACCAATATTTGAACTAAACGGTAGAGAAAGTTGTAAACTATTACTATTTGAGTTTGATGGAACATTTATTGAAGCCTGAAAGTTCACTATCGAACCTATTTTCACATAATAAGAACGGTTCGTTATAATACTCAGACCAGCACCAGAAAGGTCAGTCACATTGTGAGTACCCTCCTCATAGTCATCCAGCGTATTGCTTGTGATAGGGGAAGGGCCACCAGTGCCAAAGACTACACCGCCAGAGATGTAGAGGTCTTTCCAACGAAGGGTGCTTTCTCCCAAATCAATGGTAGCATCTACATTTGAACTATTTTTATGTGGGAATATTGCATTAGTTCCAAATTCAATTCCTGAATGAGCTGAGTTACCTTGTATTCTTAGGTTGTCGCCGTTATTGACCCCAATATCACCCACAGTGGTGCCGCTTTTCTGGAAGTCTACAATGCTGCCATCACTCGTAGCCCTGTCAAAAGTAGCTACTGTGGCTCCATTTTTGTCTACTGTTATTCCGTCACTAAATGTACCTGTCGTAGCGGCAAGCGGATTTCCCGAATCATGCTCTAAGCGGCGCGTTACCTCTGCCAAGCCGCGATAGATAACATAGATGTTACCTGTGCCAGATGAGGGCGCGGCGTCAAAGGTCAGGGTCGTACCAGTTGCTGTGTACGACTTGCCAACTCCCGGCTCCTGCTGAATGTTGTTAACAAACACTTCTAGGTCTTCAGGCACGTTTACGGCGCGGTTAAGCGTAAACACGGTCTGCGAACCAGTGCCGTTAAAATACTGACTTGTTGTCTTGGTTAATGCTTGCTGAACTGGAGTGCCTATGTATCCCATTATTTACTCCGGTAAGTTGGCTTCTGCTTCGGCGTTACGCTGCTCGGCGGTCTTAACCCACCCGCGTGTAAATGCGTCAGCCACGATAAGTTCACGAGTAGCTGGAATCTGCACCCCCTCATCTAGCGCACGGTTAGTGTAGATAGATACAATTTCGTCATTGGCAATCCTTGCACGTTCAGTCACTGCGTTCTCAGCCCAATCAGACGGAGACAATGCAGCGTATTCTAAGCCTTTGAACTGAGTATCTGTCAGTTCGATTGTGATTGTTTGTGTCATTGTTTTTACTCCGTTGAGTTAACCGATTAGAAACCCAGTGAATTGAGTTTCATCTGCCCCGCCATAATATTGCAACCCACCACCTGAATATGTAACTTGAATAGAATCGCCGGCGGCTAACGATATCATCGTGGTCATAGAAGATGTTTTATCTCCATCACTATTTCCTTGCATATAAGCATATCCGTGGTTATATGAGCCGTTTACTACGAACCTTGGGTAGCCATCAGCACTTGTGTTGTTATCAAAATAAATATGCAGAGTAAAAAGGTATCGCCCTGCTATTGGCGCAGTAAATAGGTAAGTTGATGTATTGAAATGACCACCTGTATTTACTTTTGCAGAAGTAAAGGGAATTGGACTAGTTGTTTGATAGCCCCCTGAAGCCTGCGCACAAAACGCTGGCTGATACGGCATAGTCACACGGCCTGAACTGTCAATCGCAAGGACATTATTACCGCCACCACTCCCTCCCATTCGGAAGTTATATGATGCTGTGTTGGCGTGACCTATGTAGAATGGAATATTCGGATTAGCACCGAAACCAGTGCCTAGAAAAAAACCCGTGCCATCTTCGCCAACCAGCATTTCTCCTGTTGGCCCTAGGATATAACCTGTTAAGCCAGCGTCTACTTTAATATGCCCACCTACACTAAGTGCTTGGGTTGGGTTGTTATCTCCGATGCCCACCCGATTATTTGTGCTGTCAACAACAAGCGTATTGGTGTCAACTGTGAGGTCGCTATCTACCGTAAGGGAAGCGGACTGATCTACTTGATTTTTTCCGATTTTACTTAGAGCCATCAGGTGATCTCCAGTACAGACAGGGTAACGTCAGCGGCTGATGCCTGTGAAGCTGTCACAGTAATCGAGTCGGCAGCGTTTACAACAATCTTTTGATCTCCACCTACG
>Ga0208899_1000073_pt1 | contig 56326 bp, 68 predicted proteins | sample VirMetDEL_Nov_24_FD_184518 | JGI IMG/M metagenome (GOLD analysis project Ga0208899, IMG submission 184518) | Aqueous microbial communities from the Delaware River and Bay under freshwater to marine salinity gradient to study organic matter... | ecosystem: Environmental > Aquatic > Marine >... | reverse complement strand
ACTTGTTCACCTGCTTGTACAGGTACTATCAACGTTGAAATAGACAGCGAAAATGCTTCAGTTAGTATTAAACAAACCGACTAATTTATTAGTCGCAGTTTTACTAATTGCAATAGGAAACTCATACGCCGCCGAGCCAATTGGCGGCGTAATTGAGCAAAGTGGAAAGGCTGGAAGTATTGTAAGGCTTTCAGGAGAAGAATTAATAGCAAACTTACAAACAGATATAGTTAGTTTTGACGAAGTTGAAACAGAAAATGGCAGACTTAAAATACAGTTTGTGGACGAAACACAAGTCAGTTTAACAGAACATACATATATGGAAATAGATGAATATGTGTATGACCCAGATCCCAGTAAAAGTAAAATGGCACTAAATTTTGTACAAGGTACAGCCAGATTTGCAACTGGTGGATTAGGTCTAGTTCCAAAAGAAAACATACAAATACAAACACCTACAGCAACAATTGGTATTCGTGGAACAGATTTTACTACCACAGTAGATGAACTGGGTAGAAGTTTGGTAATATTATTACCAGATGCAAATTGTAATGATAAAATAAAATTAGAGGAAGGTTGTAGGCCTAGTGGAAGTATAACAGTTACTAATGATGGCGGAACAGTAACATTAGAAGAAGCCTTTCAGGCTGTAATGGTGAGTACGTTTGAACAATCACCAACGCAACCTGTAACATTAGTAGATTTGGATTTAAATCAGATAGACAATATGTTTATTGTGAGTAAGCCAGAGGAAATTGTTAAAGCAGAAGAAGAACAGCAAGAAGCACTCAAAGGAGATGGCGGACTATTAGATTTCGACGGTTTAGACAAAGACTTTTTAGAAAGTGAAGATTTAGGTAAAGCCGCAGAACGAGAATTAGAATTCACAGAATTAGACATAAACTTTTTAGATGTTGACTTTTTGAGAGACCTTTTAGAGATAATGGAAGAAGCAGATGCTCTAGGAGAAGAAGAGGAAAGTTCAGGCAGTGATAGATTAGTAGACAGAGGATTTGGGTTACAGGGTGACAACCAGTTTAATATACTTCCAGATGTTGATGGCAAAGTATTTTTCTTAAGAGTAGGTACTAATTACACCAGTCTAAAAATTAAAAAAGGTTCAGCAGGAATTATAGAAGTAAGAGATAAAGACTTAGGAGATACTGTGATGTGTTTAAATAATTGCGAAGGAATTAGAATAACAATAACACAACAGTAATAAATAGTATTATGAACATAGACAAAAAATTAAATGAAATGAGACCAAAAGATACTCCTCTATTAGTATTAGGTTATATCATATTGGCTATGTTTTTATTAATACCTACTACAGCAAATGCACAAGACAATGAAGTTTTACTTGATCAAACAGGTGATAATGTAGTTATTAACATATTACAAGAAGGATATGATAACAGTATAGATGTTGATTTAGGATTAGGTGGGTTTGATACCACAAACAAATTTGAAGTAGAACAAGAAGGATTTAATAACGATATCTTTTTTAGTGTAGGTGGAAATAATAACAATATGCAGTTGATACAAGTAGGCAACAACAACGATATCGGTTGGACAGATTCTTGGGGAAGTGGACTTGGTTGGGGCGGAGACTTAGACGGCAATAATAATAACTTGCATTACGATCAACGATGCTCGTATGTCAGTTGCCAGCGAAGTTTTATAGGATATCATATTCAGGGTAATAGTAACAATGTAAGATGGGGTCAAGGCGTTAAATTAGATAATAGTGCAGATACTTCTTTTTATTATGACGGATCAGAAGAAGGTGGCAAAACTGCTATAATAGACATACACGGTGATAGCAATTCATTAGCGGGTTGGCAAGCATCTTCCGGTGCAGGTACTCATAGTGCTACAGTATACCTATACAGCGATAGTAATGCGGCATACATAGAACAACGTGGCAATGGCAATAAGACTCTTAACTTAACAACATATAATGACAGCAATGTTGTAAGTATTGTGCAAAAAGATAATGCGGCCCATACTGGCACAGTAGTTTTGAACGGCAGTTACTCAACAACACTGGATTTACTTCAGCAAGGAACAACAGCACAATCATATTCGCTTTCACAATCCTGTGCAACAATAGGCGGCTGTTCAATCTCTGTAACACAAGGTAACTAATGCAAGAGTTAGACGTTTTCGGAAACCCAACAGGAACAACATATCCGGGCGAAGAAGGTTGCCCTCAAGATATGATTTGTTTAACTGAAGAAGGATTTAATCAACTTCTTGCAGAATCTGATATGGTGTACAACACAGAATCACATACAGTTGAACCTATGGGAGATGCCGAAGCAGTATTAGACTTTACAACACAACTACTGTTTTTAGATTTTTGGACTATTGCCTATCTGGCCATTCCGCTTACAATATTTGCAGTATATGGATTAAGCATATATGCTGGTTTCAAATGGATTCAAAAGAAACTTTCTTAATTTAAAACAAAACTAAATATTTGTATGTTATTTACTCATAATGGACAAATGAATAGTTCTGTAGAAGATTTATTACGCCTTCCATTAAAAACTAAAAACAATCAAAAATATGTTTATCCTATTCAGATAGAAATGAGTAAAACATGTCCTCCAGTTAAAGATCATATAAAAATATCAGAAGCAAAATCTTTTAGATATTCTGTGCCTTTTGAAGTAATTCAGGATATTAAAAACAATCATTGTAAATTGCTGTTTGACTTTACTAGTGAAAGTTATGATATTACTTACAAATATTTTGGCGGCAAAGATTATTCTCATCAGATAATTTGTAATACTATGCAAAAATATAATTTAAATAAAAATGATGTAATTTTATTATGTGGAAATATTAAACCTTTCGAACCAAAAGAATATCATGTGGTAAGTTTAGCGTATCAGATTTTTATGCCTTTATGTCAATCTGAAGATATTATAAACAAACAGTATAATCAAATTAAAAATAAAGTATACAGGCCCAAAAAGTTATTGACGTTTATGGGTAAACCTTACAAACACAGAGCAGAAATGTGTAAGTTTATTTTTGAAAACAATTTTCATAAAACAAATCTAGTAACTTGTTACACACCATTTAAAGATATGTCTATAGACAAATATAAAGATGATCTTAATTTAAGTAAAGAATTTTTAGAAAGTTTGCCCTGGATTTACGACTTACAAGACAAAGATTCAAGTGATCCATTTTTACCCAGGCTGTCAAGTGATACAGAAAAACAAGCATTTTTAGATACTTACATTCATTTTGTAAGTGAGACATACTTTGAACATACATCAGATGATTATAATAATTATGAATTAGATATGACAGACAAATGTGCCAAAGCAATAGTAATGGCAAATCCTTTTATACTTCATGCTCAGCCTGGAGCATTAGGTTATCTCAAAGACTGTGGATTCAAAACTTTTGATAAATGGTGGGACGAAAGTTATGATACTGAAAAAAATCATACTGAAAGAAAAAACATGTTATATAAACTTTATTATGATTTGTCAAAAACATCTCACAGCCAGTTAGCAAATATTTTATATGAAATGTATGATATTGTAGAGCACAATAGGGATCATTATAATACATTTAAAGATTCGTCTAAACATTACAAAGAGTTGTACAGTATTCTTGATAAACTGTTTCACATTAGATAAATATATTATGTTATAAGAACAGATGGTTTTATAACACTTATATATAAGGAGAAAAAATATGAACAAATTTAAAAACATGTTCTTTGGTATATTTTTTGTTATCTTCGCTCAAGGATGTGCTACAGTTGGTACCATATCTGATGCAGTAATTGAAGGCGTAGCAGACACAACTGATACAGTTTTTACTGGTGCGGCAAAAGTCACAGGAGCAGTTGTAACTGAAGCCGGTGGCGTACTTCAAACTGGTGCTGAACTAGGCGTTGGAATTGTCCAAGGTGCTGGTGACATAGTTGCTGGTTCAGTTGAAGTTGTTGCTGATTCTGTAAATGAATCTACAGACGCAGTTCAAGAAGAAGCAAAACCAGAAGAAAAGAAGTAGCCGCTCATTCTCTGTGAAATGTCTGATCACAAAATGTGAAAAAGACGTTAAAGCAGAATCCTCAAAAGAGGATGAGCTTCAGGTTGACGAGGACATCAAAGAACTTATAAAGCAAATTAAAATGCTTAACAAGGTGATGGAGTATTGTTCTAAGAACCCTAAAGAGTGTGAATAATGATAAGTATATAAAAATTACTTATTATTGTGAAACTTAACTATTTTATTATTTTATTATTAACATTTCCTCTGTTTTTAACAGCAGAGGAAATTGTTATTAGTCCAGCATACTTACCGGAAGGTAGAGTATTAGATCTTACTTATAATCTCCCACTAGATCCTTATTATTGCGATAAAAATCCTGAAATTTGTGAAAAGATAGCAACCAGTAATATTCCAATATTTGATATGACACCACGTGCCACTAATGGACAATGGTTAGCATTTTGGACATTTCAGTTATTAGATGTTTATTCAACATCACGAGCATTAAAGTATGATTGTGTAAAAGAAATAAATCCACTTTTTACAGAAAATCCTAATGATGCTAGACTAGTACTAACAAAAAGTTTTTTATTACTACCAGGCTTACTGTACAATGATTACTGGACACAGGTAACACCTGAGGAATTAGACGATACTAATATGTTTTATGCGGCAGTTGTTGGAAATAATTTCAGATTATTAAATCAAGCCAAAGATAGTTGTAACAAAATTCATTAAAAATAAATATACAGATGCTAAAAGAAAGAGTTATAGAAGTTACACATTATTCAGATAGACTGTTCAGTTTTAAAACCACACGTGATAAAACATTTAGGTTTAAAAATGGCGAATTCTGTATGATCGGTCTAGAATTAGAACCTAAAAAAATTATGAGAGCATACAGTATTGTTAGCACTAATTATGATGACTATTTAGAATTTCTTAGTATAAAAGTTAAAAATGGTCCTTTAACAAGCAAGTTGCAAAACATACAGATTGGAGATGAAGTATTAGTAAATCCAAAATGTACAGGAAGTTTAGTTGTAGATTATTTAACACCTAAGAAAAATTTAATCATGTTAGCAACTGGCACAGGAATAGCACCATTTGTTAGTATAGCAAAAGATCCTGCTACTTATGATAGATTTGAAAATGTTTATCTATTTCATACTGTAAGAGAAGTTGCTGAAATAACATATAAAAAACAAATAGTAGAATTAGAAAAGTATATGAACGTTACTTACATACCCTCAGTAACAAGAGAACAATATTTTAGACAGGGAAGATTTTGGAATCACATAGAACCTGTATTAGGCAGAAATTTTGATAAAACTCAAGATTCCATAATGGTGTGCGGCTCTCCCTCCTTAAACAAAGAGTGTAGAGAGACCTTTAGACATTTAAAATGGGAAGAGGGAAACACTGGTGAAATGGGAGATTTCATGCTGGAACGTGCCTTTGTAGACTGAAAATAATTTTATAAAGTACTTGACAAATAATAGATATATTGTATAATATATGTATATTTAGAAATTAGGAGTAACTTATGAATATGTCAGAAATCAAACAAGCAGTACTGAGAGGTAACTTTTCTACTTCAGATTTACAGTCTTTAATGTCTTATACAAGAACTGTTATGGAAACACAAACAAAAGCCACATTAAATGTTGGCGATAATGTTTTTGTTGTACAGAAAACAAAAAGAACACCTGGTATTATTAAAAAAGTAAATATCAAACGTGCTATTGTTGACATGCAAGGTAGTAGTTACAATGTGCCATTGAGCATGATAGAAGTAGCATAATTTTTAGTGTGTCTTCGCCATTTGCGGCAGGTTATACCACTTTAATCACATAACCAAAAGTTGCGAGTCAGACGCCTGAGACTTCCAAAACAAGGCAGATTAGAATGCCCTGCTAGAAATAGCAGGGTTTTTTATGATAAATATTACTATGAAATGGTTATATAGCGGGTATGCCGTAGCAGTATCAATTGTTTTACTACTCGCACTAAGGGTAATTGACCCTACACCATTACAAAGTTTACGTGGTCAAGTTTTTGACAGTTACCAACAATTAGATGAAATAGTACAAAGTGAAGATGTTGTATTGTTAAACTTTGGTGAAAATACTTTAGCAACTTATGGACAATATCCTTTTCCAAGACAATACTATGCTCAACTAATTGTAGATGTTGCTAGTAAAAATAGTGGAGTTGTGGGTTGGACAATAATGTTTCCAGAAGAAGATCGTTTTGGTGGAGATCCAGCCTTTGCTAGTTTTTTAGAACAGAATAAAGTAAATGTTCCTGGAGCAAGACGAAACCCTGTAAATTATAATGTGTTAAGTCAAACGCCTAGTGTTAAAGGTATCAAAACATCAGGCCCTCATATAGGCACAGGCACTATTGGTCCTGTACCAGCAAAAGACTATTTGTTAAAATGGCCTAACTTAGTAACTAACGTACCTATGCTGGAAGTAATGGCAAATGGAAAAGGAGTAAATGCTTCTGCGCCACAACCAGATAACCAAACAAGAACTTACCCACTAGCAATCACAGTAGGTGAAAAAATTTATCCTAGTTTTGCTGTGGAAATGTTGAGAGTTAAAACCGGCAATAAAAGTTATATAGTTAAAACAAGTGAAATAGGTATACAGGAAATTGCTGTTAAAGGATTTGAACCTATTGTTACTCAACCTGATGGCACAGCATATATAAGATTTAATAACAATTTTGAAACTATAGAATATACTGGAGCAGACAGCATACCAGATCTAGCAGGTAAAATGGTTATAGTGGGTGTTACAGCAGAAGGTATTGCAAACCCGGTACCTACACCTAGAGGAAACTTATATCCACAGCAGATACAAGCTCATATGCTACAGAACTTTATAAGTGGCAGTAACATAACACGAAGCCAAACAGCCGCGTTCTTCGAGCTTCTGACAGCACTTCTCACAATGGTTCTAGTAGCATTAGCAGTTTATAGACTGCCATTGCTTTGGACAGCACCTATTAGTTTAATTATATTAGGCGGTATAGCATATTATAGTGTAAGACAATACACAAGTAGTTTAGTACTAGTAGACGCAACATTTCCTGTTCTAAGTGGCTTTTTAGTATTTACACAGGCCGCATTTAATAACTTTTACAAACAGTTTAAATTACGTGAACAAATTAAAAAACAATTTGAACACTACCTTGCACCAGCAATGGTTAAAAAGTTACAAAAAGATCCAAGTCTATTACGTTTAGGTGGAGACACAAGAACAATGACATATTTGTTCTCAGACATTCGTGGATTTACGCCAATATCGGAACAGTTTAAAACAGATCCACAAGGTTTAGGTAAACTTATAAACAGATATATGACACCAATGACTGATCTAGTGATGCGTAAAGAAGGAACAATAGACAAATATATAGGTGATGCCTTAATGGCAATATGGAATGCTCCACTTGATGTAGATAATCATGCTCAGTTGGCAATAGAAACAGCACAAGAAATGGAAGTGGAACTTAAAAATCTTAATAAGGAACTTAAAGAAGATGGCTTAATGGAATTGGGTGTTGGTATAGGTATCAATACAGGTGATGCTGTAGTAGGTAACATGGGTAGTAACCAACGTTTTGATTATACAGTATTAGGTGATAGTGTAAATTTAGCGGCCAGATTAGAAGCACAAACAAAAGAGTATGGTGTGTTTTTTATGTTTACAGAGCATACATTAAAACAAATATCAACGCCAGAAAATTTAGTTATGCTGGATAAAATTGCAGTTAAAGGGCAAACAGCACCAGTATTAATTTATACTATTTTAGAAGATCATAAATATGCAAGAGTAGTAAACAGAATGGTAGATGCATATCAAAATAGAGAATGGGCAACTTGTTCAAATCAAATTGAGATAATTAAAGATCATAAATGGAACGACACATTAGCAGATTTATATGCAAATAGAATTAAACAACCAATGCCTGTAGGTGATTGGGACGGAGTTGAAAGGAAAACAAGCAAATGATTTTACAAAACATAGACAAAATTAACCACAGTAATTTAAAGACAAAACCTTTCGATCATATCATTGTGGAAAATTTTATTACTGGATTGGATAACAAAACTATGTTTGAAAATTATTTAAGCACCTGTAAAGATATTTCAGATCAAAATTACCCACCAGATGGTCCTAGATATGTAACCAATTATTACAATGTTAATGAACTTATTACAGAAAAACAAGATTTAATATGCCAGGCAATAAACAATGTTTGGAATGTAAATGTAGATGAAATTCGTGCTGTAAATAACATGATATCCAAGGGCCAAAATTTAACAATACATAATGACTATTATCCACCAGAAGATGATATGTATGTGCCTCCTGTTAGAGGCATAGTTTACTGTAATCCTGAATACACATTTGGCACTAACATATATGATCATGATGAAAACAATGAGTGCATTCCAGATAGTATACAAACAGTGGGCGGCCAACCAGGAACATTATTTTTATTTAGAGTATCTGATAAAAGTTGGCATAGTGCTCTAAATACAGAAAATAAATCCCATAGAATAATTGTTTCTTTTAGAGCAGTAAATGTAGAAGAACATAGTGCTTTTTTTAACCAAAATACATAGTTTTAAATAGATTATTCATCTGGTTGCCAATCCTTTATACCTCTAAAAAATTGATAATAATGTCTAAAATCTTTTAGTTGTTGTTTGGCGTGAAACATTTCTAAAGGTATCCCTTCAGTTTTCTTTACTAATGGAAAATAATATCTTTTTATAACACGTTCTAACTTACCAATATCTTTTTTTAAGGCGTCTAAGATAATATTATTAAATTCTAAATCTTTAACAAGATCTAGTAACCAATAGTGGTAAGGGTGCTCAGGATTATATCTCCTGATCACATCACGTGTCTGGTAATACAGAGCTCTTATAGGATTCATTGTGGGTCTGTATGAGTTCATTATTTCTTTAAAATAAAAACTTTCGTGTTCTGTGGCCATATTCTTTACAACTCTGGCATAGTCCTTTTTCATAGCCTGTTTAAGAGTTTCCAAACTTTCATCTATTTTTTCATGGTACTCTTTGTATATTTTATCTGCTATTTTTTGATATTTTGCAGGTAATTTATTGTAGTACACATATTTAATTTCTTCTATATCGTATGTACCTTCAAGTAGTGAGTGTGGAATTGTTTTGGTTCTCTGAAACTGGTCTAAGTCGTTCTGTATTCGCAAGACATTAAAATCTATGATTTCGCCTTTGCTCATAGTAGTATTTATCTAAGAATTGATTTCTAGTATAGTATGAAGTTTTTCTGTGCCACCATTTTTATAAAGTGTGATTCTGGAACCATTGTGAAGAGGCTTAGGCCATTGCCCAATATTAACCCAGGCATAACCACAACTTTCGTTATTCAATGTAGGTAGAAACTCTTCCTCTACCACATATACAAAACTGTAATAGTAAAAGTTTTTATCTTTGCTTTGATAAACATCTATGGGATTTAATTTTTGTAGTTCAGGAACAAATCCTATTTCTTCGTCTAATTCTCTTAAGATACATTCATAAGGTGTTTCTCCCTTTTCAATCATACCTCCCCAGAATCCCCAGGTGTGATTAAATCGTTTTGTTCCTTCTCTGAGTTGTAATAAACATCTACCAGTATCTTTGGCAAGAAAAACAACTCCTGCCGCAGTGGTTTTCATTATAATATGAGTCTCCAAAAGCCAGGTTTATATTCGCCTTCAGAACTACTTATCCAGCCTGTGCCTGTCCATTTGAATTGTTTGGATGTAAATGTATTGGTTGTAAATTGTGCTGTTGATGTAGAACTAGCATCGAATACAACAGTCCAAGCAGAACCATTATAACTGATAATATCGTTTTCAGATGCATCTATGTTCCAGTTAGGGTATCCAGTTTTATCTAAATCCTCTGTAATTAAATATCTTTGTCCTGTAGTTGCAGACGGCAATGTACCATCGCCAGGATAGTTTTCTCTAGGATCTATGATTTTATCTACATCGTCTAAAGTGTCCACTGGAAGAGTATCTGTATCTATGTTAAATATCAGTGATGTATCGTCTAATGGATTTGCTGTAACACTACCAACTAACATATTGAGCTCATTATCAGAATCTGCAGATATATTTAATTTTAATTTACTTGTTGCTTTTAATTCACCTAACATCTCTATAATGTCTGACCATTTTTGTCCTAGTCCTGCACTATTAACTAATCTGGCTGTGCTACCAGCAATTTGTACATATAAATCATTTGGTGTAACAACAACTTCTCCAAGTTCTGCAACTGAACCAAAAAAGTCTGCATACTCTTCGCTGTAACCCAAATCATCTAAATTAGGTGATGAATGAATATCGTTTACAATTCTCTGAATGATACTTTGTCGTTTTACTTTTGCTGGAGGCGAAATCCATATAGGTGAGCTAAATGTCATTGTGGAAATATCTAATTGCTCATCAACTCCTGCAGGAACACTTCTACTGCTCCAATTTATATCAGTAAGTTCTACTTCAAACACACTAGTCCAGTCTAGTGGATTACTATTAGATTGGAGTTGAATACTAGGATTAAATAGTACAAAAATTTGCTCCAATATTTGTAATTTGGTATCTGTATTAGTAGTCCATATATCTATGTTAAATGTTAAATTATATGGTACTGGCATATATCTTTGTGTAGTATATAGATTGCCTTGAGCAGATGAATAAGCACCTGTTTCTTTATTAAACTCTCTTTCAGCAACCTGTTGGGTATCAACTAAAAATGGTTCATGAGTTCTATCTCTTGCTGGTTGAATACTTTGTATTGTTAGAGCTATAAAAGGAGCACTATTAATAATGTTCTCAGAATTATTACGCAATAAACTGGCAACCATTCTGCTACTATCACCATACCTTGCTGGTACTCTATTATACTTTGTGCCTTTTTCTGTAAACTCTCGTACTTTAAAATTAGAAAAAATCCTTATTACCTGAATAAGATATCTTTTAATCTGCTCATCGTACCAGTAGTCTAGATTTTTTCCTGCCATTTTATTCTTCGCCGTACTCTAATTCGTATTCAATATCGTCTATTTTATTTGATAAGCCACGTATTGCATCTTCAAAAACTTCTTCTAATTGATAGATAGCACTTTCTAATTTGTTTTTAGCATCAAAAACCTGACGCTCTTGGTATTCATCTAATTCAAGTCCAACCTCTTCTGCTATACCACCTAATTTAGATACTATCTCAACATGAGTATCAACATACTTAATTGTTTTAGTAATTTCCCTAGCACTACCTAGAGCACTTTCTAGATCAGACTTTTTATCTTCCAATTTGGATAATTCTTCTTTGTTTTCTATAAGTTTTTTATTATTTAATTCTTTAAATCTCATGTTAATTATCCGTTTGTGGTTTTACAACCTTGCTTAAATTAACTCTTTCATTTTGTGTTTCGCCATCAGAATTAATTGTAATACTATCGTTATTAATAAATGTGGATAATATTTTGTTAGCCGCACTCCAGTTACCTCTTTCATCTGAGCCAACGTTGAGCCATCTGCTACCAGATTTTTTAAACAACCTGTTTGGTGAAAAATCTGTTCTCAAAAAATAATCTCCATCGCTTGTTCCACTAGTTGGAAAACTTTCGCCACTTCCAACCACACTTAAACCATTTATAGGTTGACCATCATTGCCACCAAATGCTAAACCTACTGTAGGCTTATCAGGCACTTCTTCATCAAAATATAAATGAGTAGTATCTCTATATTGAGGATCATAAGGTACATCACGTTCTGCTTGTTCCAATATCTTGTCGTTTATATTGATTTCATTTGCGTATGTACTGATCAAGTTTCTTAAATCCTCTTCCTCATCTCCAGTACCAAGTATATCTCTGTATTCTTGTGAGTCTGTAATAGGACCTAGTTTAACTCTCCATAAATGAGGCCACCATCTGGGATCGAAACCTTCGCTAGGTCTTGCTCCATCAGTTACCACATAAAATCTGTTTACTGCTTCATCACTACCTAAAAGTAAATCATCACGTAGATGTGGTAGTTCTAAAACATCACCAGGCATAAGTTTTCTGCCTATACTCTCAACCATGCTTTCAATATGAAAGTTCATAAACACTTGGTCGTTTGCCAAAAACATACCAAATTGTGTTAAGTCAAAAGCATCGTTATCTGCTATATTGTATTGTCCACGTAATTCATATATGTCTTTATCATATTTTCTGTCCCTGTTTTCTAAAAATAACAGATCCTGTATAAAAACTTCTGAATTACTACCTGCTTCAGGAGATGGACGAGTAGGATCTTTTCCGTCATCGTCTCCATGTACTCCCATATACTTATGTATATGAACACCAGTACCACCAGCATAGATATGCTCGCCAACAACTCTGTCCACAAAGTTGTAGTCATGTGTTTTAACTGGATTCCATAAACTTAATCTTGGCATAATATACTATTTATCGGTTTATGTTACAGACATTTACCACAAGTTTCCATGCACTTGACAGTATATTTAGGCTGTTCAGGTAAATCCCCTGATATTCCTTTATGAATAGTGTTTGTGTAATATGAATTTTTAAATATATCTTTATATGTGTAATTTGTTGTAGGTATAAACTCTTCTCTGTTTATAAATTGGTTTTGTAATTGCTTATCTAACGGAGAGGTATATATACCAGCACCTATAAAACAACATGGAAGTAGAGCACCATCACAATCTATATATAAATCAGATGTATTTTCACCTATTTTACAGTCTATGTCATATTGGCCTTTTATCATGTTCATATATTCTGGATATTCTCTATACTGATTTGTTGTAAATTTTCTACGTTCAGGACTTAATGGTAAAATTTTTACACTTGGATCTTTACTGTAATGCGGATTTATAGAGTATTCAAAGTTACCTTCTTTATCAAATACTTCTATGGGATATACCTCTTTTATATTGTCTTTTTGTTCTACACCAAAACCAAATGCTTCTTTTTGTTCAAATTCTATATCTAAATCTTTACATATATTTTTAATTTCTTCTACTTGATGTATATTGTGTTCAAACATTAAAAATTGCCATAGACTTTTTGCTCCAGTCTTATTGTAGGAGTTTAAGTTATTCCATACTTTATTCCATTTTACGTTTTTCCTATGTAAATGATTTGTATCTTCAAGACCATCTATACCCCAAACTACAAATGAAGATGTATCTTTTAATAAATTTCCTAATTGTGTCCACCATTTTTCGGTTCTAAAACCACCATTTGTATGAATAGAAAACATTGTGTTTGGGTTACAAGTCTGTAAAAATGCTATTATTTCATTAAGTTCAGTACATGCTATAGGATCTCCTTTTGTACCACAGAACTGCCAATGGTCTACGTTACTACAAAATTCTTCTCCTAATTGGGTTTTAAAATAATCTACACCCAGTTCTACATTTTGTATTATAGAGTTTAATGTACCACCACCTAATCGCCTAACACATACTGGACATTCTGCATTACATTTGTCAGTGAGTTCTACATGAACACTTTTTGGATGTGTAAATTTAGGCATATCAATATTTATCAGTAATAAAATTAACACATATTTTAACTGATAAATAGATTTATGTCAGCAGTAAGAGGAGCCAGACCTATTCGCAATAGTGAAATATTAAATTTTCACAATAATTTAGGCGAACTTAAAATTCCAGACATTAGTGAATATGCTAATATTTGGAAAGAATGGATGAACTTTTCAGATACTAAATCTATAAAAGGATTAAATAATTTCAAATTTGCTGATTATACGCAAGGTACTAGTCAAACTTTTGATAATTTTATTTTAAGACACAGTCAAGATAGAGAAATAAATGTCTTAATAGGAGACTTCCAATATCATGCCTGTTTAGGTAAACATGTGGAGTTTCAGTATATTGATTATCCACATCATTTAGAAGGAACTTTAAGAGGACCAGATTTACATGCATTATTGATAAGTGCACCTTTTAGTGATTTTGGTTGTATACATCCTGATTTTGAAAATTTATTAAGAATTTGTAATGTACACAATATACCTGTATGTTTGGATTTAGCATATTGGGGGATAGCAAAACATGTACATATAGATTTAGATGAATTTCCATGTGTGCAAGAAGTTACATGCAGTTTAAGTAAACCATTTTTTACATTGGAAAATCACAGAGTAGGTGTTAGGTTTACAAGAGAATATTCTGACGATGGTATTAGTATGCTTAATGAAGTAAAAATGGCAAACAATCACAGTATGGCACTTGGTGTGGAATATATGAAAAACTTTAGTGCTGATTATAATTGGCAAAAATACAGAGAGCAATATGAAGATGTTTGCCATAAAGAAGATTTAGTTTGGTGCGACACAGTAATATTTGGGTTGGGTGATGATGTCAGACACAAAGAATTTAATAGAGGTATAAGTGGGAATTACAGAGTTTGTGTAAGTGAGTGGTTGAGTGACTGTTGAAAAAATAATTAATGTTTCAGTAAGGTCCCAATATGATCATTTAGAAAAAATAAATGATCTGGTAGTAAATGAATACACACCAGCAATAAAAAAATATTTTAACATTGAGACCAATGATGTCACTACAGATCATGTTCATCCTTCTGATGCTCCAGAATATTTTAGCCTGAAGAAAATTAATAAAAAAACAACAATAATTAATTTTACTTGGGTACGATCTAATAAAGTAAAATTCAGACACTTTTTTACACCAGCAACCATAATGTTTTTGATAAAATTTTTACAAAGAAACCCAAATAATAAATTAACATTTTGTGAATTTTTTGAACCAGAAATTTATATTAATTTATTAATTAAAATATTTCCTGAAAAATTATTAAATCAAGTTTATTTTGTAACTAGTAATATAAGTTTTGGAAATCTAGCGGAATTAAATCCTGATTATAAAGTAAACATTTTAATATCTCAGATGTTATTGCCTTATTCTATGCAACTATTACAAAAACCTAATAATGAAAAACTTCCAGAAGAAAAAACTTTTCAGATAAATGCACATGCCGTAAGAGGAACAAAAATAGCAGTATATAGTATGCTACATCATTATGATTTATTAAAACATGCACATTATTCATACGGTGTACCCACGTGGGATAATTTAAAAGATGTTGTAATAACTGAGTACCAAAACTCTTCTGAAATTGATTTTTTAAAATTGTGTTTTGAAAAGGAACATGAGATACATTCAAAACATTTTGATCAAGTTTTGTTTGAATCAAATGATTTACATCTTAATGAAAATAAATATTACAGGGTACAAATAAGTGATTCATATTCTCATACCTATAGAACTGTTATATTGGGAGTTGTATTGGAAGATAATTTAATGCCTAATCTATTAGATATAACAAAACCAGTTAAATTAGCAGTAGGAAATCAGACTTCAGAAAAATTATATTTTAACATTTATTTTAAAAACCCATTTGTAGTTTTCCACAATCCAAATTATTTAGAGCAAATAAAAAGATTTTATGGATACAAAACCTTTTCGCCTTGGATAGATGAGTCTTATGATCAAATCGAAGATGACCTAGAAAGATATCATGCAGGAGTTAAGGAAATAAAACGTATTTGTGAGATGTCAGATCAAGAAAAAATAGAATTTTCAGAAAATGTAAAACATATTTGCGAACACAACTACAACGTAATGTCAGAAACTATCAAACAAAAAAAATATATTATATAAATAGTGATGTAGCACACTATACAGGAGATAAAATGATAGTAAATTCGCACAATGATTGGGATCCTTTAGAGGAAATAATTGTAGGACATGCCCATCATAGTCGCATAGCAACTGATGTTTCAGCCAGAAGTTTCAGTTATGCCCCATATCCAGAAGAACAGATTAAGCCATTAGAAGGAGTTTATCCTCAATGGGTTATCGACGAAGCCAACGAAGATGCCGATGGTCTAGCAGACACACTTACAAAAATGGGTGTAAAGGTTCACAGACCAGCAATAGTTGATTGGGAAAATTTAAATTACGATATAGGTAAAGGTTGGAATTCTAAAGGATGGTACAGTTGGTGCCCTAGAGATTTAATACTACCACTAGGTGATATGTTAATTGAAACACCTACTCCTGTAAGAGCAAGATATTTTGAAGCAAAACATTTATACGAAGATATAATGTATGAAGCATTTGAAGACGGAGCCTTATGGTTACAAGCACCTAAACCAAACTTACATGATGACATGTATCAGTTTGACAATTTAGACGTTGCCACCCTATTAGATCATGAGATATGTTTTGATGCTCCAAACATTGTGAGAGTTGGAAAAGATTTATTATATCAAGTTAGTAATTCAGGTAACATGAAAGGTTACAAATGGTTAAAAAGATTATTAGAACCAATGGGTTATAAAATGCATTACAGCGAACTTTATAGTTTTGCTCATTTTGATAGCACTATTGTACCACTAAGACCAGGATTAGTGTTAATGAATAGCAGTAGGGTAACGCCTGATAATTGTCCTGAAATGTTTAAAAAATGGGATAAGATTTGGTTTGATGATTGTGTTGTACAAGGCAGTAAACTTTCTGAGGAAGGATACATAGCACCATGTTCACCATACATTGGTATGAATTTACTTAGTGTAGATGAGAATACTGTTATATTAGACTCAGCACAAGAGCCTCTAATGAGAGAATTAGACAAATATGGTATAGATAGTGTACCTGTTCAGTTCAGGCACTCTATGACGTTGTCTGGCGGTATTCATTGTGCCACTTTAGATCTTAGACGCAGAGGAACTTTAGAGAGTTATTGTGATTGAGTACGGACATTTTGACATCTCTATACCAAAAGCTCAACTAGATAATATTAGGTTTGAGGATTACTTTCAATGTTATCAACAATATGAGGCACTGGAAGAATATTATAATGAGCATAACAGTAGTATCTGGCAAATGTTTAATGAGTCTCCACAATGGGTACATGATTTTGCTAACAAAATACCACAAGGATTTGATCATCATGTTGTGAGTGTAATAAAAATATTACCAGGAAACACAATTCCGCATCATGTTGATAAACATTTTAAATTAAAGCAGGAACATGGTGAGGGTGAAGGTTTTAGATATTTAATTTTTTTAGAGGATTGGAAAAGAGGACATTATTATGAAATACATGATCAACCTTTTACAAAATGGAAAAAGGGAGATTGGGTAAAGTTTGGTAGTGATGATTGGCATATAGCAGGTAATATGGGAGATGAACCTTTTTACTCTGCACAGGTTACGGTATTATATAAATGATAAAAGGTCATATAAATTTAGATTGGTTAGACGAAAGAGTACTTTATATAACTAAATTTATTGAAGAAACGAATACAATCTGGTCTAGTGGATATTGGAAAGACAGCAATTTGCCTGTGCCTGACTATCCATTAGATGCTTGTACTATTTTACAAACTTATGATGACTTTGCTCCTACATGGGCACACAAAGTAAAAGAAATGTTTCCATTTATAGAGCATTCTTTAGTCACAGTTAATTGTATAAAACCTGGTCATATGATTCCTCCTCATCGTGATAAGTTTTATAGGTTATTAGATTTAGCAAAATTAAATAAATGGGACATAAAAGGAAAAACACCAGTTAGAGTAAATGTTTTTCTTCAAGATAAAATTATGGGACATTTTTTGGAAATAGGAGATCAATCGTTTCCAGAATATAAAAAAGGTGACTATACATATATAAAGAAAGATGTTGTACATTGTGTTACTAATGTCAGTAACACTAATAGATATACATTACAAGTTACAGGATTTGCAAAAACAGAGGACATAACATGAGAATATTCATAACAGGAGCAGACGGTTTTATAGGTCAGCACATGGTGGAAAGATTAAAAGATAAACACGAACTAGGATTTCTATCAGAAGATTTAAGAGATCATGCCAAAGTTGCTATGCAGATATCTACATTTGATCCTGAAATTATTGTACATTTGGCGGCAAGAACAGAAGTACAAGATAGTTTTTATGAGCAAATAAGTTTTAGTGAAGTAAATTATGTTGGTACGGTTAACCTTATAGAGATTGCGGCAACATTGCCTAACTTAAAAAACTTTGTGTTTGCAAGTACCATGGAAGTATATGGTTGGCAACCTATCAGTGATATAATTAAGGAAGGCAAAGAGGAAGGAGTTATTGCTTTTAATGAAACAACTCCTCCAAATCCAAATGCCCCCTATGCCGTTGCAAAATATGGCTGTGAAAAATATTTAGAATATGCCCATAGAAGTTATGGATTACCTTTTACTGCTATAAGACAAACAAATGCATACGGTAGAAAAGACAATGACTTTTTTGTAACAGAGCAAATTATTACACAAATGTTAAAAAATCCTAAAGAGATTAACTTAGGATATGGTGAGCCATACAGAAACTTTATTTACATTGATGATTTATTAGATGCATGGGAAACTGTTATTACAAATCCAGAACAATGTGCTGGGGAAATATTTTGTATAGGCCCTGACAATGCAATTAAAATTAAAGATTATGTAAAACTTATTGCAAATAAAATAGGTTGGGACGGCCATGTAAATTGGAACACAAAACCACCACGCCCTGGTGAAATATTTTTACTAAACAGTACAAATCATAAAATTACAAGCAGACTAGGATGGTTTCCTAAAGTTGGTCTCAGTGAAGGCTTAGATAGAACTATTGCTGTTTGGAAAAATATTCTAGAAAACCAATTACCTTATAATCAAGACAAAAGATTTTCAAAAGGCAAATAATTTTCCTTGACAAATAAATAAATCTTTGTTAGACTTATTGTTTTAGGAGAATTGTGAACTATGGATACATACATTTTATTTCTACTTTTTATTCTAGCAAACAGTTATTTTATGTTTAAGGCAGGTGAAAAAGCAGGAAAATTTACTGGAATGATAAGTATTACTCAGTTCTTTAAGCAAAAAAGTGTGCTTAAAGATAAAAAAGATATAATAGGGTTCAATAATTGGCCTGAGCCAATTAAAATAATGTACGAAGTACCGGACCCAAGTTTATTTAGAGATTAATACACACATGCCCAGAAAGAAGCAACAGAGAAGTATTTACGTTACCAAAGAACCTGACTGGCAAACATTCAGGGCTCTTACAGACATAAAAGAACAAGAAGAAGCATTTCATAAATGTGAATATTTTGTTAGAACAGAAATACCTAAAAAGAAATTAGTTGCTTCTGTTAGAAATTGGGTTAAAGATAAGTCAGGGTGGACTAAAGAAGAGCAAAAGTTTGTTTTAGCAAATCCAGATTGGGCCTTTAGTGCTACAGGAATCTCTACATTTATTGAATATAAATTAGGTTATATTCCTGAAAACACTTTAAACCATTTACATAAAAGAAAAGAGGAATGGTTAGAACGTGGTAAAGGTGTAATTGCCGAAAAGAAAGAAAAAGCACAACAAACTAGCAAAAAAGTCATTAGCATTCAGGAAAGAATGAAAATGCAGGTGGAAAGTTTATGTGCTGATTGGGAATATAAATTAGATTGTTTAGTTGAAGGGGAATTAACATTAAAGGATTTTGAACCATATAAAGATATTATATCATACAGACCAGAGATAAAGGCCGCCCATGCCAAACTCATAAAAGAAGATTTTGAGCCAGCATACCAAGAAGCATTAGAGGTTAAAGAATGGAGTGATCCTGATATTAAAGAAGGGTATTCACACTTTTCCGCCAAGCAACGTAAAGAGTATCTAGAATTTTTTGAAAAGATTAATACAGCATGTGATACTACTATTCAAACAAAGGTTACTACAAGAAAAGCTCGTAAGCCTAAAGCAAGAAGCAAAGATGCAATTATAAAAAAATTAAAGTATCAGATTAATGATAGTGAATTAGGCATAGCAAGTATACATCCTACAGACATTGTGAATGCAAATGAAATTTGGGTGTACAATACAAAGACTAGAAAACTAGGAGTTTATCATGCTATTAATAAAGACCCTAAAAATTTAGCAAGACCTGGTTCAGGACTAATGGTGAAAGGTACAACTATACAAGACTTTGATGAAGAATTAAGTGTGCAAAAAACATTGCGTAAACCCAAAGAGCAAATAAGTAATTGGACAGGAAAAGCGAAGACTAAGTTTGCAAAAGCATTTGACGAGCTTACTACAACAGGTATTAAAATGAATGGTAGAATTAACGATTCCACAATCATTCTAAAGGCATTTTAATTTAAAAACAGATAAATAGTAGTATGCCAAAAGATCAGATAGGATACAAAAGTCGAGAAGAACTCATTTCTGAAATGCAACTTCGTCTTGGTGACGGAATGGTTGATGTTGAATTAGACAGAGAACATTATGATGTTGCTATAGACAAGGCTATTGCTATCTACAGACAGTTAAGTGCTGGTAGTGTGGAAGAAAGTATTATATTTTTCCAAACAAAAGACGGTGTTACAGAGTACACTTTACCAGATGAAGTAATGGAAGTAAGACGTCTCTATAGAAGAGGTATTGGTACTAACAGTGGTGGCGGCACTAACTTTGATCCTTTTGATGTAGCATTTAATAATATGTATATGTTACAGGCAGGACAAATTGGCGGACTTGCTGTTTTTGATGCCTTTGCACAATACAAAGAAACTATTGGAAGAATTTTTGGTAGCGAATACAATTTTATCTGGAATAGAAACACCAAACAACTTAAAATTTTGCGTAATGTAAGGCATGAAGAAGATATTGCAGTAGGTGTTTATAACTTTATTCCAGAAACAATTCTTTTAACTGATGTGTATGCTAGTAATTGGTTAGGTTCGTATGCATTAGCACAATCTAAATACATGTTAGGTGAAGCCAGAAGCAAATATGCTAGTGGATTACCTGGTGCCGGTGGTGCTATTCAGTTGAATGGTGAAACATTAAAGAGCGAAGCACAAAATGAGATACAAATGCTCAAAGATAGTATTCATAATATGGAAGAAGGTAATATTCCGTTAAACTTTATAATAGGATAACATGATAATAGGCATTTGTGGTTTTATAGGCAGTGGCAAGGATACAGTTGCTAATATGTTTGTAGAACATGGATGTGTACATGACAGTTTTGCCGCTCCCCTAAAAGATGTTTGTTCCAGTATATTTGGATGGCCTAGAGAAATGTTGGAAGGCGATACTGTGGAAAGCAGAGACTTCAGAGAAATGCCTGATATGTTTTGGAGCAGAAAATTAGGCGTACCAAATTTTACCCCTAGATTAGCATTACAACTTATGGGCACGGAAGTTCTTAGAACCCATTTTGATCAGGATATTTGGCTTAACAGTTTAGAATACAGAATGAGAAAACTAACAGAAAACTCTCCATGTGTGGTTGTAAGCGATGCCAGATTCAGAAACGAATTAGATCTTATACGAAAAATGGGCGGTACTATTATTTGGGTACAACGTGGAGAGTTACCTGAATGGTATGAAACAGCAAGTCAGGCCCACGAAAACGTTGTCTCCCACAAGATTATGACTACTAAGTATAGAGATGTACATGAAAGCGAATGGAACTGGGCAGGTTACCCAGTTGATTACATTATTAATAATAATGGCACCCTCGAAGATCTAGCCAAGCAAGTAGAAGAAATACGAAACTGGAAAACAGGCGAATTTAAAGAACATTTAAAAATAGTATAATACGCCCTAATACGTCTTAATTTTCTAAAATACCCTAAAATACTAAGAAAAGATAAATACATTTAAGTAATTTATAAATTTATCTTAATTAGGAGAAAATTATGGCAACATTAGTTTCACCTGGAGTTAGTGTTAGTGTATCAGACGAAAGTTTTTACTCTCCGGCTGGTGCAGGTTCAGTACCTCTTATAGTTATTGCAACTGCTCAAGACAAGAGTAGTCCAGATGGCTCAGGTACAGCACAATATACAACTTCAGCAACCGCTGATAAACTTTACAGAATTTCAAGTCAGAGAGAACTATTACAAAATTATGGTAACCCTGTCTTTAAATCAAGTGGAGGAACTCAGTTACACGGTAACGAACAAAACGAATTCGGGTTGTTAGCCGCTTACAGTTTTCTTGGTGTAGCCAATAGTGCATACGTTTTAAGAGCAAATGTTGATTTAGGAGCCTTGACAGCAAGTGCTTCTGCCCCAACAAGTGCTCCAGCAAATGGATCATATTGGTTAGATACAGCAAGTTCTGTAATTGGTATTAAAAAATATGATGGTTCATCATATGTATTGCAAACAGTTAAGGTTCCTGCTTCAACAGATTTAGCATCTGATGGCACACCTAAAACAGGTTTCGGTACATTAAATGACTTTGCAGTTGTTTATTATGATGTATCAGGAAATACACTTGCAACCTTTAAAGTATATGAAAAAACAAGCTCAAGTGCATGGAATCTAATAGGTTCTACAGGATGGGCAACAGCAAAAAGTTCAGCAGACTTCCAAATTGGGACAAACGCAAACTTACCAGTCACAAGAGCTGGTGGTGGTGCATTAGTATCTGGAGATATTTTCTTACAGTTAAATGCCCTTAATAATGGTAGTAGTTGGTCTTTAAAACTTTATAATAGTTCAACAGCACAATTTACAGTTCAAACTGTTGAAAGTTCTGTTAATAGTGCAGGTGCATTTAGTCCTGCAAGACATGGTGCAAATCCTGAGGTCGGAGATATTTACTTTGATGTTTCAGGGGATGGAGCCAATGAAGCAGATGGAACAGCATCTTTCAAACCTAAAAGACATAACGGTAAATCAACTGTTGAATTTGAAAGTACAGCCGCACTTGCTGACACAGATATTTCATTAACTGGTCACAGTGGCAAAGTAAGTATTTCATTAAGAGTTAATAGTGGATCAAACGTTGATGTCACATTTAGTACTGATGGTGATGCAGATGGAAACGCAAGTGTTGATGATATGGTACAAGATATCAATACAGCATTAGCGGCTTCAAACAGTAGTTTAACTTTTGCAAACACAGTTGTTGCTTCAAACAACTCAGGAAAAATTAAGTTTGTTAATAGTGCAGGTACTGACGTTTTAGTTATAGACGGAAACGTATCAGGATTTAGTGCTTCTAACTTAAATCTTTCCAGTGCAAATGCTTACAGCAACTTTGAAGCATTAAGTTTCACTGCAAAAGCAACTGCTATTACAGGTACATTAGCAGACGGTACATTATGGTACGATAGTTCAGTAAGTACTGAAAAAGTTGATTTACTTTACAATGATGCTACAACTGGATGGGAACCTTACACAGGTGACGTTCAGGTCAAAGGTTCAGCACCAACTCTACAATCTGATGGCGTAAGTTCATTAGTAGATGGAGATATTTGGGTTGACGGAAGTGACTTAGAAAATTATCCAGTAATTTACAAAAGAGCCTCTAGTGATTGGGTGTTAGTTGATAACACAGACCAAGTATCACCAGATGGTATACTTTTTGCAGATTTTAGAAACTCTAGTTTAAGTAATACCTTAATAACAGCCGCTCCTACTTCAACAATTTATCCAGCAAACATGCTAGGATGGAACAAATTGTTAAGTGGTGGTAATGTCAAGAAATATGACTCCACAACAGGTTTATGGACAGATGAGTCAGGTAATAAATCAGACGGTTCACCATACATGTTGAGAAAGGCTCAGAGAGCAGTTATTGTTAAGTCAATGCAGGCCGCCGTTACAGCCAACCAAGATATTAGAAATGAAACAAACAGATTTAATATCATGGCAGTACCAGGGTATCCTGAACTTGCAGACGAAATGATTAATTTAGGTGTTGACAGAAAGAATACTGTTTTCAGTATTATTGATTCACCATTTAGATTGGCTTCAGATGCAACAAGTACTAAAAATTGGGCAACAAACTCAAACAACGCAGGTGAAAATGGAGAAGATGGTCTAGTATCAAGTGATCCATACGCCGCAGTTTACTATCCTTCAGGACTTTCAACAAACCTTGATGGTTCAAGTGTTATGGTTCCTGCCTCACATATGGCATTGAGAACATTAGCATTTAATGACCAAGTGGCTTTCCCTTGGTTTGCACCAGCAGGTTTCCAAAGAGGATTAGTGAACAATGCAACTAGTGTAGGTTATTTAGACTCTGCAAGTAGTGAGTATGTTCCAGTTGCTTTAAGTGAAGGACAAAGAGATAATCTTTACATTAACAAAGTAAACCCAATTGGTAACTTCCCAGGTAGAGGATTAGCAGTATTTGGACAAAAAACTCTAAACCCTGTATCAAGTGCATTGGATAGAATTAACGTGTCTAGATTAGTTGTTTACCTACGTGAGCAATTAGATGACGCAGTTAAACCATTCTTGTTTGAACCTAATGATGAAGTAACAAGAGCAAACGCAAAATCAGTAGTTGATAGACTACTTGGCGAACTTGTTGCTCAAAGAGGACTATTTGACTTTATCACAGTTTGTGATAGTTCAAATAATACACCAGCAAGAATTGATAGAAATGAGCTACACATTGACGTCGCTATACAGCCAGTCAAAGCAGTTGAATTCATTTACATACCTATCAGAATCCAAAATACTTTGGGACAAACTGGTTAATCTAGTAATTTAACTATAAAAGGGCGGTTTTTCCGCCCTTTTTTATGGGTATCTATTAAAACTATAGTTAATTTATTTTATCAAGATCAGATAAATATTCGTATAATTAAAGTAATAACTTTAATATATAATTAGTTCTAGGAGAACAACATGGCAGTAGATAGTGCAACAACAGAAACCAAAAGTAAATTTGGTGTACCCTTAACCGGTAATACTGGTTCTGGGGTATTAATGCCCAAACTTAAATATAGATTCCGTGTGAGTTTACTGAGCAATTTTGGTGATAGTGCTGAAACAAAAGTTTTAACACAGAACGTTCAGAACGTTACAAGGCCAAAAATCAGTTATGAAGAGCAAATAATTGATAGTTACAACTCAAGAGTTTATGTTCAAGGCAAACATTCATGGGAACAAATTACTTTAACTGTTAGGGACGATATCCAAAACCAAGTAACTAAACTTGTTGGAGCACAGGTTCAAAGACAATTAAACCATTTCCAACAATCAGCACCTGCTTCAGGTAGTGACTACAAATTTGATTGTCAAATAGAAGTATTAGACGGTGTAAATGCCGGTGCTAGTGAAGTTTGGTTCCTTGAAGGTTGTTTTTTAACACAGGTTGACTATAGTGATTCCGATTATGCGGCAAGTGATCCAGTACAAGTCATTATGACTATTAGATACGATAACGCAGTACACTTCGAAGGCGACAACGATGTGAACGGAAGAATAGTTGGCGGAGATCCATTCCCAGAAACAGTAGGTATAGGCAATACTACACTAGGGTAAGCCCAGTAGGAGTGCTTAATGCAGTTTCTTAAATTCGGTGGCGGGCGAAAGTTCTATGCAAAGGACTTTCGCAACGCCTATCATTTCAGACCAGATGTCGCTCCACCGCGACAAAAGTTCCAAGGGTATATAAATTTTGTGCCTAACAGAGCTCTTCTGAGTTCCTTTTTAGGATTAGAGGATAGTTTAAATTTAAGAACTAGACTAAGTTCATTAATTAGAACAGCTCAATTACCTGAAGTAACTATAAATACAGAAATAAAAAATTCTTATAATAAAAAACGTATAATTACAACTGGTAGGGAATATGCTCCTATAAATTTAACATTGTTTGATACTATTCAAAATGAATGGCTTACAATGTTAATGAAATATTTTACTTATAATTTTAGAGATTCTACAGGCAAAATGACCTCAGGATCTTCTATAGAAAATAAAAGAGATTTAGATTTTGAATTAAATCAAGATAGTCTAATAGCATATAATAGTGAAACTAAACATGGTCAAGACAGTAGCAAAAAAGGATATGACAGTGATGCTTTTGGATATTCTCCAAGTTACCACAAAAACTTTTTTGAAAGAATAGATATCATTCTATACCATGGAAATAAAGGTGTACAATATACATTAGTAAATCCAGTAATTACTACAATAAATTTTGGTGATATAGATTATTCAGATAGTGGATTTAAAGATTTTAATTTAAGTCTTCAATATGAATACTTTACAGTAGTTGATGAATTAAACTTTAATTTAGGTGATGCTGATTTGGCCAGATTTGAAAGAATGGAAGGTGTAAAACTTCCAGGCTCTAGAAATGCAAAACCTCCAGTAGCACTTGAAAAATCTACCAGTATAGAACCTATAATGGAAAGAAAAAGGGCAAGCCAAGTATTTACTCAATTTGGAGAGGAAGACCCTGTAAAACCAGAAGTACAAAAATATTACAGTAAAGAATACGAAACTCAAGATGGTGGACCAGGATCATTTTTAGATAGTATTGGTGACTTTTTAGATGACAATCCTTTTGGAAGAATTTTAGACAAAGGTTTAAGTGCCGCAATACACGGTACTGATGTAAAAGATGCTTTGTTAGGTGGTATAACAAATGAGGTAGTTCAAGGTATCACAGATCCAAATGATGATACTATATTTGGTCCTGATGCAAACTTTCAATATGACATTGGTGGTGCTATTACAGACGGAATTAATAGTGCGGCTACAGGATTAGGTTGGAGACCTGATACAGGAAGTGACGGTGAAGGTGACGGAGGTACATAATGAGTAGTCAAAATTTATATGAAACATTTGGTAATAGCAAAGAATATAAAGTATTAAATGAAGTACTAACTATATTTTTAGAAAACTCTACAGTTGATTTCCCATTGCCTCAAGCATCTGCAGAAATTTTAGGCAATTTAAATCCTGAAGATGTAGAAGAAAGAATTAATGGTCCATTATTAGAACAAATTAAATTAAGACTAAAAAGTTCAGGTTTTTCAGATGCAAATGCAAATGCTTTAAGTTTTGTATTATTAAAAGTTTCAGAGCAACAAGGTATTCATCCTTTTGAGTTTTTTGAACTTTCAACAAATACCCTTAAGATAACTAAAGATGCCTATGATGCCATAAATGCATTAAGGCCTGTAGGCAACAGAGTAAATTTAGTTGTACCATTAAAAAATTCTAAGAGCACAGTTAGTAAATTAATAAAGGCATAAATTATGAAAAAATTTATGCAAGGCAAATACCTAGTCCAGGAAAGTGCAAAATACGTTGGTTCTAAGGAGCCTACTTACAGAAGTAGTTGGGAACTAGCATTTATGAGAATGTGTGATGCACACCCTAACATCACTAAATGGGCAAGTGAAAATGTCAAAATACCATATAGAAGTCCTTTAGACGGAAAATATCATAATTATGTTCCTGACTTTATGATACAATATACAGATCGAGACGGGCATAATCATGTAGAACTTATAGAGATTAAACCTAGCACTCAAACTACTCTTAGAAACGCAAGAAGCAAAGGAGACGCAATTCAAACCGCCGTAAATGCCGCTAAATGGGTTGCGGCACAAGAATGGTGTAAACGCAAAGGCATACGTTTTAAAGTCATAAATGAAGATCAAATTTTTAGGAATAACAAATCACGTAAGCCTAAACAACGAGTAGCTCGTAAACGCAAGTAATAAATACTGATATGACTAAAAAACTAGAAGAAGAGTTTAATCTACCCCCTATTGAAGAGGTTACAAAAACCGAAGCCACTATTGTGGAGACAGAAGCAGAGATAGAAGAAACTCAGAACGCATTAAGTGTTAGTGAAAAAATAAATGCCGCTTTTAAAGAAATCAAAGGTTTAGAAGATCACGAAGGTGAAATGAATGACATAGCCAAAAAGGCTATAGAAAGTTATGAACAACTTATGCAATTAGGCATGAATGTAAGTGACATGGCGGCTGGTAAAGTATTTGCAGAAGCAAGTAATATGCTTAAAATAGCCTTAGATGCCAGTGACGCCAAAACAAAAGCAAAGTTACAACAAATAGATTTAATGCTTAAGAAAGCAAGAATAGATAAGTTTGATAATAAGGGTAGTGAAACAGAAGCCGTTCAAGCAACAGTATTTGATAGAAACGATCTTTTAAGAATAATTAAAGATGAAAATGTAAAAAATGATAAATAACATTATATAGAATTTGGAGTTTCTAATGGAATTAAAGCAATACATAGCAGAAGCATTTAGCAAAGAATACGGATACAGAATTAAAGTTGCCGCAGATTGTGGTGATGATCATATGGATATTTTAGAAAAATGTCTTGCTAAGTATAATTTTGTTAGTGCTACACCTTTTAAAAGAACTCCAATTCAAGAAAATCCATTAGAATTTAGCCGAATTAAAGGCGTACAATTTACATCAGAAGTTTGCAGTTCAGATATTATACTAAAATATCCTGTAAACGAAAGAATTCTTGAAGTTTGGTTAGCAGTTAATATGGGACTTGATCATGAAAGAGTTATATGCTATGGTGTTAAAGAACCAAGAAGACTTGAAGCAGATATTCAGGCAGAAAGGGTAGCAAATGATGTAGATAGAAATGTTGACATAGATCCTGAAAATATTGATTTACATGATGGTGCTGAAGCATTTGAGCATTATGAAATGGAAAATCAAGACATGGATTTTTCAGAAGCAATGTTTGGTGAAGAATACAACAAAAAATTCTTAGATGAACTTGCTAAAATTAAAGCAGAAAAAGGTGCTGACTATTTTAGAAATTATCCTAGCAAAGATGAACTAATGGGTGATAACCTTGCTCCAACATATGATGATCTTACTAAAGGTGTTAATATGGGTAAGGGTGCTGAAAGTTCTAAAGAAGTTTCTAGAGTATCTCAATCCAGAGGTGCTGGAGGATTAGTTTAATGAAATTAGACGAACTACAAACATTTCAAGGCGGAGAAAGATCTGCATTAAGACAATGGTTGAATGCATCAGGAATGAATCCTAGTCAAATAGAAATGCTTTTTAGATTGTTTAATAAAAAGAATCAAGGACAAGGTGCTTCTGCTCAAGAATTACAAACATTAGATACTATAGAAGAATTACTTCATAATTTAGCATCTCAAGGAATATCAGGACTTAAAAGAACAGATCAAATTGCTAAACAAGGTCAAAGTAAAAGAGACAAAAAAGAAAAACCAATAACAAAATCTAGTAATAGTTTAGATGGTGTAGATATGCCATTAGCCGCAAGTAAAGATTATGATGCTGATCCTATAAATGAAGCAGAATGCGGATGTTGTGGTAATAACCCATGTGATTGTCCAAAAGATTGTGATGGTTGCAGAGGTAAAGTTGATGAAAGTTTAGGTTATGCTATGCCTGGACAAGACGAAGATAAAGAAACTGTAACATATACCAAAACTAAAAAACAAGGTGATTCCAGTGTTACTGTTAGTGCAAATGCTGACAGTATGGATGAACTACATGATATTTTAAGACTTGCAGGTATTACACTTCCAAAATCAGATGAACCAAAGCATGATGAACCAGAGCATGACGAACCAGAGCATGATCATGAAGAGCCAGAAGCAGAAGTATGTGGTGATTGTGGTCAAGCAGATTGCGGATGTGATGATCAAGAACCTGAAGAAATAGTAGTAAAAGGCTTACCTCAGGACGATAAACCTAATTATAGTACTGATAAAGAAGTTCTTATAAACTATTTAAAAGATAAACTAACTAAATCAGTAGGTTAATCTTTTTTAAAGATATTCCCCTTAAATTCCTTATAAATACTTATTATGGCAAGAGGAACAGCAGATACCAGTCTGGTTAAACAAGGTTATAGTAAAACATCATATACACCAGACACTATAGAAGATTTCAAAAATTGCGCCAATCCGGCGACAGGTCCTCTGTATTTTATGGAACATCACGTAAAAATACAACATCCTACAAAAGGTGGTATAGACTTCGAACCTTTTAGTTACCAGTTAGATCTAATAGAAAATTATAATAATCACAGATACAGTATAAACATGCTGGGCAGACAGATGGGTAAAACTACTGTGGCGGCAGGTTATTTGTTGTGGTATGCTATGTTTAGACCCGACAGCACAATACTAGTTGCGGCTCACAAACAAGCAGGTGCTCAGGAAATTATGCAACGTATTAGATATGCATACGAAAGTGTGCCTGATCATATCAGAGCAGGTGTGACAGAGTACAATAAAGGTAGTATTAGTTTTGATAATGGTAGCAGAATTGTTGCCGCCACAACAACAGAAAATACTGGTAGGGGTATGTCGCTTACTCTAGTGTACTTAGATGAGTTTGCTTTTGTGCCTCAACGTATTGCATCTGAATTTTGGACAGCACTATCCCCCACCTTAGCAACAGGTGGTAAATGTATAATTACTAGCACACCTAACAGTGATGAAGATACCTTTGCTATGATTTGGCAACAAGCAAATAAATTGTTTGATGAACACGGTAATGAACAGGAAGTAGGCATAAATGGGTTTAAACCATTACTGGCAAAATGGGACGAACATCCTGACAGAGACGCCACATGGGCAACTGAAGAACGTGGCAGAATAGGTGAAGAAAGATTTAAACGTGAACACGAATGTGAATTTGTTATATATGATGAAACACTTATAGATCCCCTTAAACTTTTGGAAATGAAAGGCGTAGATCCTGTATTGCGTAGCGGTCAAGTTCGTTGGTATAAACATCCTACACCTGATTTTACTTATGTGGTAAGTTTAGATCCAAGTACCGGTACAGGTGGTGATAATGCGGCCATACAAATTTTAGAAGTACCTAGTATGACTCAGGTGGGAGAATGGTGTCATAATAAAACTCCTATAGAAGGACAAATGAGAGTAGTTATGGAAATCCTTCATTACATTAGAGAGCAAACAAATGGTGCTATGACATACTGGACTGTTGAAAATAATGCTATAGGTGAAGCGGCTCTTGTTGTAATTAGAGACACAGGTGAGGAAAACTTTCCAGGTGAAATGTTACATGAGCCTAAAAAAATACAGGGTAAAAAAGGAAGAAGAGGTTATCACACTACACATAAAAGCAAAATTGAATCCTGTCTGACATTAAAAAGACTTATAGAGCAAGATAAACTATTTTTAAAAAGTAAACCTATTGTAAGTGAATTAAAAAACTTTGTATCTAATGCTAATTCATTCAAAGCAAAACCAGGTCAAACAGATGACTTAGTAATGAGTATGGTGTTAGCCTTGCGTATGGTTGATTACATAAGTACATTTGAAGACGATGTTTACAATGCTGTAAGCAGTGGACTGGGTTGGAATAGTTTTGATGATGAAGATGGTGATGATTATGATCAACCTCTTCCTGTTATATAATGTCTATTGTAAATGTAAATTTAAATACATATCCAAAAAAATTTTTTAACTATAAAGGAAATGTTTACGAGCACTTTAATGGATATTCAGAAGAAAATATTTTAAAAACCATTAAGTTAGGAATTTATGAAAAAGTCTTTCCAGTACCACATAAAACTATATACCCTGTAAGTGATATAATATCACATTTTAAAAGTAATGATAAAAACCTTTTTGCATATCATATATTTGTTGCACCAGGAATTTTTACTGACGTTTTATCAGATACAGATTCTTTTGAAATACCACAAGATGTATTAGATGCTTCCCACAATAATAAAGTTTTGATAATTTTAGATAGTTTTATAGAACACACCAGTATTAAAAAAGATAGTACATTACATAAAGTGTTACAAAACACAATTAAAAAGTACAAATTAAAAACAGAGAATATTTGTTCTGTAGTTAATACATTTAATACAAAAAGTATTTTAGGCATAGACGTAATTACTAGAAATATTCCGGTTGCTGTAGAGCCTTTGTATGAAACAGATGATATTAAAATACAGGAAAATATTAAAACATTAATGGCTCCAATACAGAGGCCTTACAAATGTATGGCACTTTTAAGAAAGCCAAGACGTAGTAGGTGTCAATTTGCAGAGTTTATATATCAAAATAATTTATTACAAGAAAATTTAATTTCCTTTAATAGCACAAAAGAGAAAGTAGAGCAGTATAATCCTAATATAGATTTTAAATTTAAACACTCTTTACCCTGGCAAAATAAAGTTGAAGAATTTGAAAATAATAAAGTAGCATCAGTGAATCATTTATTAAAGTTATTTCATAACAATAAATTATATAATAAAGCCTATTGTGAATTTATATTTGAAACAGAATTAGATTCTCCTTCAGGTGAGGTAATTTTTACAGAAAAATTAAACAAACCATTTAAATATTTGTATCCATTTATATTTTTTGGTGAGCCAAACAGTTTGGAAATTTTGCATGATTTAGGATTTAAAACTTTTGATAAATGGTGGGACGAAAGTTATGATAAAATAATAGATTCTGATGAAAGAATAGTCTATATTAACAATCTTTTTAAAGATCTTTCAGGTTGGAGCCATAAAAAATGGAGTAATACTCTAGTAGAAATGAAAGACATATTATTACATAATCATAATTTGTATTTTAAAATACATAATAATCATTTATGCTATTCGGAACTGTCTGCTTATGTGGACCAATTTGTAGCAAAGAACGATAAATAGTTGTATGGCAGTAAATTACGAAATAGTATCGGAAAAACTTTTTAATATACTCAAAGGATTTGGGTATAGTGTTAAAAGTTATAATAAAGAAGGTGATTTAGTTTTAAATCCTCAAGAAGCAACACGTTTTGCTGTTCAAGAGCCTAATCTTTTAGCAAGATTAGACTTGGCAGAAAAAACTATCATGTTAGCAACAAGTGAAGATTTATCAGAAGAACCTGTTCGAGCTATGATAAAAGATTTAGCCCAAGATTATTTAATGAGTTTTGATTATAAAATTTTTAATAAAAAAATCAAACCCAAAGGCGAAGAAATGAACGTCAAAAAAAGTGCGGAGAAAGACATGGCAGATGTAATGGAAGCCAGTTTTAACAAACTTACAGGTTCATCTAAATCCAGTTATCAGGGAATAGATGAAGTTAAAATTGTGTTAAGACATAAAAAGGCTATAGACGAAGAAAAACGTGGTGCTAGAAGTAGAGATATCCATAGTATATATATTAAACGTGGTCAGGAAATGTTTAAATTACCTGAAAATAATTTAGCGATGGCAAGAGCTATGGCTAGGCATATACACAATGGTGGTGAAACTTTTGACACAGTAGGACAAACTATTACAGAAATGGCTAAAGATTACAGACAACTCCGTGAGTTTGTGAGATATGTTAGAAATTCTAAATTAGTAAATGAAGATAATCAAGAGTTTGTTGAACTGGCTGTGGAAAATATCCAGGAAATACAAAGTTATTTCAAAAGATTACAAGGTGTAAAAAGTTATGCCAACGCAGTTGAAAGTTTAAATGATTATAATTCTGTAGAAGTTCTTACAGACGATATAGATATTGAAAGTAAATTTACAGAAACACATTTTGATGACAAAGTTGCTAATGTGACTAATAACTTAAAAAATTTAATCAGCAGAAAGAAAAGTTTTGAAAGTTATATAACAAAAGCAGTAGAGTCAGAAAATTTTGCTGAACTAAAAGACAGGTTAACAGAAACAGATATTATGGATTTCGAAAATCCTCATGCTAGACTTGGACATCAGGTAAGTATGTTAAGCCAAACAGCAAAAGATGATAGACTATCAAATTATTTACAAAATTTGAGCAGTAAACTTAGTGCAGGTAGTGGACTTAATCAGTTTGAATACGGTACTATTAAAAGTTGTTTATTGAGTGCTAATAACAATTCATATACAAAATCAGCACCTATGGATGTTGCAGAAGCATATGAAGTGTTTATAAGCCAATTTGCAGAGTAAAATCAGCATTTAAAGATAAATAAATTTGTTGGCCAGAAATGGCCAATAGTTGTAAAAAAGTACTTGACTTTTTTGCATCAAGGCATTATAATAATAAAACAGTTGTACCCTAAACACAGAAGGTATGACAAACATGGCAAATATAGGAGAAACATCATGGCCTCATTAGCAGAAATAAGAGCAAAACTACAATCTATGGAATCCAAATCCAGCGGTAGTTCCCCAGCTCAAAGCGATAACGCAATTTACCCATTTTGGAATATAGACGAAGGAACAAGTACCTTGTTAAGGTTCTTACCTGACTCTGATCCAAACAACACGTTCTTTTGGGTTGAACGACAAATGATCAGACTTACATTCCCTGGAGTTGTAGGTGGCGATCAAAAACCAACAACTGTACAAGTACCTTGTATGGAAATGTTTGGTGAAAATTGTCCAGTATTGACTGAAGTTAGACCTTGGTTTAAAGATCCATCTTTAGAAGATATGGGTAGAAAGTATTGGAAAAAACGTTCTTACATTTTCCAAGGTTTCGTAAACGAAAATCCACTAAACGAAGAAAGTCCTGAGAATCCAATTAGAAGATTTGTAATTGGTCCTCAAATTTTTAACATTATTAAATCAGCATTAATGGATCCAGAAATGGAAAACCTACCAACTGATTATGTTAATGGTACTGACTTCCGTTTAGCAAAAACAACTAAAGGACAATACGCAGATTATTCCACAAGTAAGTGGGCAAGAAAAGAAACAGCATTGACTGAAGAACAACTTGCGGCGATTGATACACATGGATTATTTAATCTAAATGATTATCTTCCAGCAAAACCAACTGAAGAAGGTGTACAAGCGATTGCTGAAATGTTCCAAGCAAGTGTTGATGGAGAGCTGTATGATCCAGCAAGATGGGGTAACTTTTTTAAACCCTATGGACTTGATACAGGAAGTACAAACACTCAATCAACAGTCGCACCAGCTCAAACTGTACCAGCAACTGCAACAGCGAGTGTGGCTCCTGTAACAGAAACTGCACCAGCACCTGCACCAGCAGTAGAAACTCCTGCACCAGCACCAGCGGCTGAACCAGTAGCAACTGCTCCAGCAGAAGCATCAGGTGATGCAGGTAAAAAATCAGCAGATGATATTCTTGCAATGATTAGAAACAGACAGTCATAAGGAGTAAACATGCAAAAACCTTTTGACTTAACAAAGTTCAGAACTGGATTGACTAAAAGCATTAGTGGAATTAGTGCTGGTTTCCATGACCCTAGGGATTGGATCAGCACTGGTAACAAAACACTTGACTACCTAATAAGTGGGGACTTCAATGGAGGTATCCCACTAGGTAAAGTTAGTGTGTTTGCAGGTGAATCAGGTTCTGGTAAATCGTTTATATGTTCTGGAAACATTGTAAAAAATGCACAAGATAAAGGATGTCAGGTAGTATTATTTGACTCTGAAAATGCATTGGACGAACAATGGTTACAGGCATTAGATGTAGACACTAGTCCAGAAAAATTACTGAGAATTAGTGTATCAATGATTGATGACGTTGCCAAAGCAATATCTGAATTTATTAAAGACTATAAAGCAAATTATGGCGATCTAGAATATGATGAAATGCCAAAACTTGTTTTTGTTGTAGATAGTTTAGGTATGCTTCTAACTCCAACTGACGTTGATCAATTCAACAAAGGTGATATGAAAGGTGATATGGGTCGTAAACCTAAGGCACTAGCCTCCTTGGTTAGAAATACGGTAAACCAAATTGCACCTTTCCCTATCGCTTTAGTGGCTACTAACCACACTTACGCAAGTCAGGACATGTTCGATCCTGATGATAAAATAAGTGGCGGTCAAGGATTTATCTACGCAAGTAGCATAGTAGTAGCAATCAAAAAACTAAAACTTAAAGAAGATGCAGATGGTAACAAAACATCTTCTGTGCAAGGTATAAGAGCCGCATGTAAAGTTATGAAGTCAAGATACAGCAAACCTTTTGAAGGTGTGCAGATCAAGATTCCATATGAAAGCGGAATGGATCCATATAGTGGTATGTTAGAGATGTTAGAATCCAAAGGCATTGTGGAAAAAGTCGGAAATAAATTATCTTACATATCTCCTGTAACTGGTGAAGAAATAAAAGAGTTCAGAAAAGCATGGACTAATGAAAAACTTCAGATAGTTATTGATGAATGGGGGCAAAATCCTGTAGCACAAGAAGATGTGCCTGAGGACATAGACCCTGACGTTTTAGAACCAGAAATGGAGGATTACACAGATGAATCCTGAAGTAGCACTTATGTATGAGGTATGGGATAATATTAAAAGTACTATACCTCAAAAAGAACGTCTTCAAGTTGCAGAGTCAATGGTGAGAACTTTTGATGAGCATGTTGATATTTCAGAAGTCGAAAACAATCTAAACGAGTTCGATACAATTATGAAAACTGCTATCGTTAGTCATTTTGATATCGGCCTGGAAGAAGAAGATGAAGACGAGGATTGGGAATATTAGTGGCAACCTATTATAATAAAATTGTTGACGATCTAGGAAACATTGTAGATGCAATAGCATTCTATGAAGGCGAACTGGAAGATGCAAGATGGGAAGTCAGGATCAAAGGGAGTTTGGAGAAAGCCTCCTCCTCCCTTCCCGGTCTCACTGAGTTTCGCTTCAATCAACTACAAGAGATTGAAGCAATTCTCGAACATTTAAATATAGAACTTCGCAGAGAACGTTCTAAAACATTCCGTAAGTATTTGGAAAACTATAATAGAACTTTGAGCAGTAGAGATGCAGATAAGTTTGTAGATGGCGAAGAAGGTGTTATAAATTTAACACACTTGGTAAACCAATTTAGTTTATTAAGAAACAAATACTTGGGAATTATGAAAGGACTAGATGCCAAGCAATGGCAAATAGGACACATTACCAGACTCAGAACTGCTGGTATGGAAGACATTGTTATAGATTAATAATGAGACCTTTAGTAGTAAAAAATGCTCTATCAGAAGAAACTTTAGCATTTATAAATTCTATAGATGAAAAATGGCAAAAAGGTGGGTTTATGAGAAATGAACAAACTCACACCTATAGGAATGTTTTAAGTAAAGATAGAAGGTGCTGGGCAATTAATTTAAATGGTTATAAAAAATTATTAAATGAATTTGAAAGTTTAATTAAAACATATAATAATACAAATCAAGAAATAAAATTAACTAATGGAAACATTGATTGCCATCTTTTAGAATACAGAGATGAGGATGTTGGTACATTAGCAGAGCATCAAGATGTATATTATATAGATTCAGATGTTAGAAAATTGAGCATGACAGTTCAGTTAAATGATAATTTTGAAGGCGGCGAATTTTATATTAATGGTGATAATGTTGAATTAGGTAAAAATGATGCAGTAATTTTTCCAAGTTTTTTACCACATGGAGTTAAACCTGTATTGAAAGGAAACAGAAGAGTAGTTTTAGTTTGGGCATTCGGCCCGCATTGGCAATAATGAAACTTGATTTACATGGTATAAGACATCAAGAAGTAGATATCAAAGTTGAAAATTTTATTTATTTGAATCAGGACCAATTACCATTAACAATAATATGTGGAAATAGTCAGAGAATGATAGACTTAGTAAATGAAGTAATTGATAGAATAGGCTGTAAAACAGTCATTATGGATTTATACGGTGTGATAGTAATTAGAGAGATATGAAATATAAATTAGATAAGTTGATAAGACAATTTAGAATGTGGAGAATTGCTATGGGAGTTAAGTTTTTATTGTGGAATTCTGAAAGAAGGCTTAAAAAAGTAGCAAAAAAGCAAGAAAAATTAAAAATAAATCAAAAAAGGCTTGACATATCACAGTAATTTGCTATACTATATGCATAGTTTAAATTAATCCGTGGGAGGAAATATGCAAAACTTTGTAAAAATTAAATCAGGAACTTATCGTAGTTCCCCATTAAAGGATATGATCTTTCCTTTAATTAAACCAACTAGTTATGGAAAACGTGGTGCATTTGTAACTGTAGATGCAAGTGCTGTTATGAACCCAGACTTTAAAAAAATAAGAGTTTTAATTGATAGCCCTACTGATGTAGAGCCATCATCCAAAGACGAATATGAAAGGTTAATGGGTGTTGGTAAAAAAGAAACTAAAAAACCTGAAACAACGCAACAGGCAATGGACAGAATTAAAGGTCGTTTTGAAATATTAGACAAAATGACTGATGCAGTTGCTAATGGTGTAGTTAGAGGACTTATAGTAAGTGGTCCTCCTGGAGTAGGTAAAAGTTTTGGTGTAGAAAAAATTCTAGAAGAATATGATGCAATGGCTAAACTTGGTGGAGTAACTAAAACAGAAATTGTTAAAGGGTCTATGACACCAATAGGATTATATCAAACACTTTATAATAATTCCAATAAAGGTGATATATTAGTATTTGATGACTGCGATAGTATTTTGTTTGATGAAGTTTGTCTAAACATGCTTAAAGCAGTTTTAGATAGTGGTAAGAAAAGAACTATTAGTTGGAAGGCAGAATCACAAGCACTTCGTAGAGAAGGTATACCTGATAGGTTTGAGTTTGCTGGTGGTGTTATTTTTATTACTAATGTTAATTTTGAGAATGTTAGAAGTAAAAAAATACAAGATCATTTAGCCGCTCTTATGTCAAGATGCCATTACATTGATCTTGGAATGGATTCTATAGAAGACAAGTTTTTAAGAATTAATCAAATCGTTAGAGATGGTATGCTTAAAGAATACGGATTCAGCAAAGAGTTCGAAAAAGAAATCATAAACTTTATGATTAAACATAGTGCTAGACTTAGGGAGGTTAGTTTAAGAATGGTTCTTAAAATTGCTGACTTGGCACAAATGGATTTTGACAACTGGAAAGAAATTTCAGAGTCAACTTGCATGAGAAGGATTAATATATACGAATCCTAATCATCACTGTAAATATATTTTTACAGTCCCCCTAGTGTTCGGAACCCTCCCACTTCGAACACTTAGAATCCCCAAAGCAATTTGGGGATTCATCTTTTTTAAGAAAACACTTGACTTTAAGTTTTTTCAGTATATAATTAAATTTACTGACATATTATGGAGAATAAATGAATAAATTCGATAAAAACTTTCACTTAAACTTCTTACCTTTATATGCTGTATTTGTTTTCATGCTGTTTATGTTATGGGCAAATGAAGTAAAAGGTGATGAAATAGAAGAAATTGTTGTGACAGCACAACAAGAAAAAACAATTAAAGCAAACCCAATTACTAGCAGTAGTTTGATGAGTGCTATTATGCCAGTCTTTACCTGGAATGCAGGTGGCTATGGTGGCTTTGTAGGATACAATGAGCGAGGTGCTCAAACATCACATACATCAGTTTATGTGAATGGTATTCCAGCAAACGATCCAGGTGCAAGTTGGTATGACTTTGGACATGACTTTGCTAGTGGTCAAACAGTAAAAGTTATATCTGGTGCTAACGGTGTTTTATACGGCTCAGGTAGTATGGCTGGAACCGTGCTAATACAAGACACTATAGAACGTGGACTAACACTTAGAGCAGAAGATGAAGTAAACTATTTTAGAATTGCTCCTGTTGATCAGTTAGAGTTTAGTATGGTTAAAGATAGCATGGGTAGTGTTCGTAATGACAATGACGAAGAAGACAATTACGAAAACAAAACAGCAAGGTTTAATATAGATGCAGGTGACTTTACTATAGTAGGTAAGTTTACTGAATACGAATACGACTATGATAATTGTTTTAATTATGATTTTGGGCAAAGCAATGACTGTTTACAAGACGGTCAAAGATATAATGTTGCTATTAGAAATGATTACATCACAATAGGCAGAAACTATAATACAGCAGAATACTTTACTGAATTAGAACCTACATACACAAATGAAAGTTATAGAGATTATTTTAGAATTGGTAATCAAGTAGAACTTAGTAATAGTTTGAATGTTGCATTTGGTATAGATGTAGAAAAACAATATTATAACACCAGCAGTTGGCAAAATGTTGAAGGCACAGAACTTGTAGAACGTTATAATACAATACCAGGTTCCTATACAGATGACAATTTAAGTTATAATGATGGTACTTTGTTGCCTTTATGGGACGGCACCACAAGACCAGATTTAAATAATCCTATTGAAGTACTTGATGGAAACGGTATTTACACCTTAACACAAACTGATCTAAAGTACTCAGATGAGAATGGTGGTATATATTTTCAAGCCAATGCTAACTTTATTTTAAATTATAACTTTGGTATTAGATTAGGCAATGATGATCAGAATGCTCTTAGACTGGGTATAGAAAAAGGAGACTTCTTTTTTAACATTGGTAACAGTTTTAGAAAAGCAAACTTATATGAAAAGTTTGGTGATGGAGTTGTACAAGGCAATGAGGAACTAGAGCCTGAAAAAGGTGTAGGTGTTGAATTAGGATATGGTGTATTAAGTGTATTCATGTATGATTTTGAAGAAGCAATAGAATATGTTCCAGGATATTATACAGATGTTATTACAGCAACATTGGAACTTAATGATGATTTATCTGTAAATAAAGACGGCACATATGGTGGTTGTGTATTAGATCCTAATTATACAGCATCAGATGGTATGCCATTAGGGTGTGTTTATACATTAGTAGAAGACAATAATCCAGTTTATACTATGCCTACCTATGCTAACACAGGAGAATACACCACAGCAGGTATGAGATATGCAAATAACTTTGGTCCTCTTTTTGTAATGTTAAAATATACAGATACAGATCAAACCAGAGTACCTAAATTTGCTGGTGTATTACAGTACAGCGAAGACTTTTTTGATGTGAACTTTAGAATAAAGTATGCATTTAATTTAGATAGAGCACCTGGACCTTATGATGTATTAGAAGAAGGACAGGAGTATTTGGAAGACTTGAATAAGTTAAACTTGTATGTGACCAAAGAGTTTACAAATGGTTTAACAATTTCCTTTAAAGCAGAAAACATAACAGACGAAGTAGTAGAAGTTGTTCCTTTTTATAATACACAAGGTACAGAATATTACTTGACATTAGGGTATAAGTGGTAGTATAATAAGTTATGGGTAAATGTGTTTTAGAAATTAGAGATGAAGTGAACGTCAGGTTCCAGGGTCTTGATGTAAAAACAAGGCGAAAGATTTCTGATGAAGTAAAATACTTTTTACCTTATGCTTATCATATGCCTGCCTACAAATTGGGTAGATGGGACGGCTGTATTAGATATTGTGATATAGGTGGTAGAACATATTTCCATTTGCTGGATAAATTGTTGCCTATAGTTACAAATGATGGTTATGAAATAGAAGTAAAAGATCTCAGAAAAAAATGGGACTTTAGTTTTAGCGAAGTAACCAAAGACAGTTATCAACATGTTGTATGGCCTAAAGGGCATCCTGTTGAAGGTGAGCCAATAATATTAAGAGATTACCAAGTAGACATTGTGAATAAGTTTTTAGAAAATCCACAATGCTTACAAGAAATAGCCACAGGTGCTGGTAAAACACTTGTTACCGCAGTACTTAGTGAGAAATGTCAAGAGTATGGAAGAACAATAGTTATAGTACCTAATAAAGATTTGGTTGTACAAACAGAAAAAGACTACAAAAATCTAGGATTAGATGTGGGTGTTTTATATGGAGATAGAAAAGAATATGATAAAACGCATACAATTTGTACTTGGCAAAGTCTTGCTGTATTAGAAAAGAAAACAAAAAATTATGAAGCAGACTTTCCTATAGATGAGTTTTTAGATGGTGTTGTTTGTGTTATGGTGGATGAAGTACATAAGGCAAAAGCAGAAGTATTAAAAAACTTACTGAGTGGTCCATTTAGTGGTGTCCCTATTAGATGGGGACTTACTGGAACAATACCCAAAGATGAACATGAAGCAGTTGGGTGTTTGTGTAGTTTAGGTCCTGTGGTAGGTAATTTAAGCAGTAAAGAATTACAAGATATGGGTGTACTTGCTGATTTAGATATCAGTGTTTTACAATTACAAGATGGCATGATAGGGTTTAGTAGTTATGCTCAAGAATTAAAATGGCTTGTGACAGATCCTAAGAGAATGGATCATATAAGTGAAATTATAAATGGATTTAGTGTTAATGGAAATACATTGGTATTAATTGACAGAATTAAAACAGGAGAAATGTTAGCAGAAAAAAATTCTGACTGGGTATTTGTTTCAGGTTCAATGAAACAACAGGACAGACAAGACAATTATGATGACGTTTCTGAAATGGATAATAAGGTCATTGTTGCTACTTATGGAGTGGCGGCAGTAGGTATCAACATACCTAGAATATTTAATTTGATTATGTTGGAACCAGGAAAAAGTTTTGTGAGAGTAATACAGAGCATTGGCAGAGGTATTAGAAAGGCGCAAGATAAGGACTATGTGCAGGTTGTTGACCTGACTAGCAATTTAAAATATAGTAAAAGGCATTTGACGAAAAGAAAACAATTCTATAAAGAACAAAATTTTCGTCATACCGTAACTAAGGTGGAATATAAATGAAAATACTAACGATTGAAAATAATACATACGATATAGATTGTGTACCTGACGAAATAGATGATATAAGATATTGTGTATTCGATGGTGGTGATCAGGAATTTCAGGATTATTACTTCCTGCCATTAATATTCTTAGAAAGTTTTCATGCTCCTGCAATCTGTTTACAGATAGGAGAATACAATTTACAGATGCCAATGGACTGGAGCATATTAACTTGTGATGAGGATTTTGCAGATTTAGAAATAATCCCACTAGCAAGTTTAAATAATAGAGGGTTTTTAAGTCCTATACTTAATCCAATGCACAGTTGGATGCCTCGAGCAGAAGAAATACAGATTACTAATGTGTACCAAGATGTTAAATGGTACTTTCCAAAGTTAAAAAACGGTCATATGTTGGTTGTTCCATTAGAAGATGGACCTGAACCAAAATGTGCTATGTTTGTAAAAGACTACAAAAAAATAAAAAATGTAGATATTTCGGATTTGTTATAGGAGGAAAAAATGGCAAAAAGAAGATTTAGAATAGAAGGCGGCAATTATGGAGGAGAACTTGTTTTAGGTTCAGTGAATCCAGCATTTGCTAGTTATTATGCAGAACTGGACGACACCAGTGAATTAATTGATGCTGTATTAGAAGCAGATCAAGTAGGATATGGAGATGAGGAGGAACCAGACGATGCATTATTAGATCCAAATACTCCCCCAGGTCCTGCCGAAGAAGCAGACGAGTACTTTAACATGTGGGAGAATGATGAGATTGAACACATTAATAGTGCCTATGCTGATGGTGGATTCACAGTATATGAAGTTCCAGCAGATGGTTCAGATGATTGGAACTATGATAAAGAAGTATATGAAGGTGAAGCAATTCATGTATATGGCAGAGAAGGCGGATACTTTAGTACTGATGACGAACCAGAAGTAATAAACGAAGAAGATGAAGACGGTAACAAATATGTGCCTGTATTGATGTTCCACAGTTGTGAGAAAGGTTCTTTTGGTGCTTGGTTTGTAGACTCAGATGAAGATTTTGATGAGTTTAAACTTGGAATGGGTGTTGTGGAAACAAATTTAGGTGAATTTGTTGATGCTGTATTTTACGATAAACTAGAATTAGATTGTGATTACGATTATAATGACACAACCGGTAAAAGTTATGATGCTCAAGTAGGCTGGTTAAATACTAAGTGGCATGATAGTCAGGAAAACATACAAGAAAACTTAGAAGAATATCTTGCAGAGTTTGAAGAAAATGCAGAATGGGAAAGGGAAAATAGATGAAACGAATCTTAATTTTTGGTTTACCAGGTGCTGGTAAATCCACTCTAGCAGAAAAACTGGTTGAAGTTTTAGGAAACGCAGACTGGCACAACGCAGATAAAATACGAGAAACATTTGATGATTGGGACTTCTCACCTGAAGGTAGAGAACGTCAATCATTGCGTATGAGAGATTATGTACGCAAAAGTGTTGCAAAAGGAAATTATGGTGTAGCAGATTTTGTTTGCCCAACAAATGAACTTCGTGAAAAAAATGTGCCAGAATATGTAATCTGGATGGATACTATTGAAGAAGGCAGGTTTGAAGATACTAATAAAATGTTTGAGCAACCTGATGGTAGCACTTTTATAAATGTTAGAATATCTGCTGATCAATGGTGGACTGATGAATCAGTTGAAGAATGGGCAAAATTAATTGCTGTTGATGTCAAAGATCATGAGTTCCAACCTAAGCAACCAACCACACAGATGCTAGGAAGGTTTCAACCATTCCATGATGGACATAAAGCATTATTTGAAAGAGCATTAGAAAAACACGGCCAAGTAGCAATACTGGTTAGAGATATGCCACTAACAGATGATAATCCTTGGCAAGTGGATAAAATATGTGAAAACATAGAAATTTCATTGGCCGAATATGCTGGTAAGTTTAGATGTTACCCTGTTCCTAACATCATGAATATTACTTATGGTAGAGACGTAGGATATAAAGTGGAGCAGGAAACATTTGATGCAGATATAGAAGATATCAGTGCAACAAAAATTCGTAAACAAATGAAAGAAGAGGGTAAACTTTAATGGAAGAACTTGTAAAATTGGTTGAGCAATGGCATGTGGATAGAAACTTAATTGACGGTGCCACTGACAAAGATCAAGTTTTAAAACTTATACAAGAGATGGGCGAGTTATCTGACAATGTGTGTAAAGGAAACGACATCAGAGATGATTTAGGAGACATGCTAGTTGTAATGATAAACATTATGAAAAGAAATAATATTTCTATGGAAGAATGTTTACAAGTAGCATACAATGATATTAAAGACAGAAAAGGCCGTATGGTAGATGGCATTTTCGTAAAAGAAGGAGATACTTAATGAGTTATCAATTTACCAGTGAAAGTGTTAGTAAAGGACATCCTGATAAAGTTGCTGATTTAATTTCAGATACTGTCGCAAACTACATTATAGATAATAATATAAATCACAGAGCGGCTGTAGAAACACTTGTAACAACCAATATGGTTACACTTGCTGGTGAATATAAAAGTGATAAGTTTGATAAAGTCTATATTGAAAAACTTGTTAGAGCAGTAGTTAGAGATATAGGCTATGAACAAGAAGGATTCCATTGGGAAAACTTAAAAATTTATAATGAATTACATGGGCAAAGTCCTGATATAGCATTAGGTACTGACAACTTTGGTGCAGGTGACCAAGGACTTATGTTTGGATATGCATGTAACGAAACTGAAAATTACATGCCAAGTGCTATTCATTATAGTCACAGAATTCTCAGAAGGCTACAAAGTGAAAGAACAAGTAATAAAATACACTGGTTAGAACCTGACAGTAAAAGTCAAGTTACAATGAGCTATGATGGTTTTAACAGTCCTTTAAGTATAGACAAAATTGTATGCAGTACTCAACACAAGGATAGTGTAAGTATAGAAGAAGTTAGAACTACTTTAGAAGAGATTATTAGAGATGAAATATCGGAATATGATTTAGATAAAACAGACTTTTTAATTAATCCAACTGGAAGATTTGTTATTGGTGGACCAGATGGAGATACTGGACTTACTGGACGTAAAATTATTGTTGATACTTATGGCGGGTATGCACCACATGGTGGCGGTGCCTTTAGTGGTAAAGACTGTACCAAAGTGGATAGAAGTGCGGCTTATATGGCTAGATACTTAGCAAAAAATATAGTCGCAAGTGGCAAGGCAAAGAATGCCACAGTACAATTAAGTTATGCTATTGGTGTTGTTGAACCTACTAGTGTGTATGTTTATGCTGACGGTGAAGTAAGAACAGACTTAGCAGATAAATTACAAGAACTTGTTGACTTAACACCAAAAGGTATAATTGATAAGTTTAATTTATTTAATTTAGATCTTACCAAGACAACAAATTATGGACATTTTGGTAAATCAGATTTACCTTATGAGAAAATTGATTTGTTTTAATGTTTTCAGTATATGAGATAAAATTTAAAGATGGTTTTATTTATTATGGATATACTGCAAAACCTTTTAATCTCAGATTAAAAGAACATTTAAAAGCAAGTCAAAAAGGTAAAAGCCTTTTGTATAAAAAAATGCGAAATGCTGAATATGATTGTGACGCCAGAGTGGTACAAACTTTTCCTACAATGGAAGAAGCATTAGATTGGGAAAAGAAGTTAATAAAAAGGACACCACACAATTTGAAATTGAATACAAGTTGGGGTGGCGAAAATGGAGAAAACAATTTTAGGCGGTGGAAACAACAGGATATTATTAAAAAGCATTACAAAAGGAAAAAGACCAAATACAAATTTTAGTCATCCTGCTTATACAAGGTATCCACATTTGAAAGAAAAAGGACCAACAGATCCAGAATATACAGAATGGCAGAAATGGTTTGCTTGGAAACCTGTTAAATGTTTAGATGGTGAACGTGTTTGGCTTAAATATGTTTACAAAAGAGAAAGGACAATCAAATGGACACCACCACAATTTCCCCCTGATGCTTTTAATAGAACGGAATATAGTACCTGGGAAGGTATTTTAAATATGAGAATGAGATGATTGATATTAAAAAACATATTAGAACAGTTCCAGATTTCCCTATCAAAGGAATTCAGTTCAGGGATATTACAAGTCTTTTAGAAAATACAAAAGCATTTAACAAAACACTTATAGAGATGACAGCATATTGTATGATGTTTAATGCTAACAAAATGATAGGTATAGAAAGCAGAGGGTTTTTATTTGGGTCTCCAATTGCTAGAGATATGGAAATACCATTTTACCTGGCAAGAAAACCTGGAAAACTCCCAAATGAAACAGTGAGTAGAAGTTATGAGTTAGAGTATGGTGAAGCAGAATTACACATACAAAAAATTTCTAAATTGACAGAATACGATAAAATTGTTATAATAGATGATCTAATAGCCACAGGTGGTACAGCTCTTGCCTGTGCTAATTTAGTAAGTGAAAAATTTTATGTACCAAAAGAAAATATAATGGTTCTTGCCGTTATTGATCTTCCTGATTTAGGAGGTTCAAAACTAATAGAGAGCTCAGGTTACAAAGTAGAAACACTAGTAGAGTTTGAAGGAGAATAATGCCTAAGAAGCCACAAATACCATTAAAAGAAATAATGGCGGCTATTGATAAAAAGGACAGAAACTTTTATAATAACCTTAGTGACGAACAAAAAAAGGCATTTAGTGCCTGGATGATGATGAGGTATTGCAGTAGTGTGCAAGGCAGAGATGCCGCAAACTACATATACATGACAAACGAGCTTGTAAATTATCAGTTTAGTGAAGTCAGTAAGCACCCTGAGTTACAATGGTTGTTACTTAGTGCCTGTGGTGTAGGAAAAATACAATTTCATCCTTACTTAAAACCGCCTAACGCAAGAAAAAAGAAAAATAAAACATTTGAATTTATTTATGAATTATATCCTCACATGAAAGCAGAGGATATAAATAATCTAATAGATATCAATACAAAAGAACAATTAAAAGAATTAGCAGTAGCACACGGATATGATGACAAATCAATTACAGAAATCTTTGGAAAGTAACACTTGTAAATGGTGTGAAAAAAGTTTTATGAGTGAAAGAACTCTGAGTGCTCATATGTGTATTAAAAAAAGACGTTGGGCTGACAAAGATTTGACGCATACTAGATTAGGTTACAGAGTATTTCAAATGTTTTATGAAATAAATACTACAGCATCTAAATCTAAAACACAGGAAGAGTTTGTTAAAAGCCAATACTATGAAGGATTTGTAAAATTTGGTAGAAGTTGTGTTACAAATGAATATTTACAACCTGAAAAATTTGCAGAATGGTTAATCAAAGAAGGCAAAAAATTAAAAGATTGGAGTAAAGATACTCTTTATGATGAATTTTTATTAACTTATGTAAAAAAAGAACCAGGAATGAAAGCACTGGAAAGAAATATTATTTATTTAGATAATTGGGCTAAAGAAAATAATACACAATGGCAAAATTATTTTACTGAAGTAAGCACACCAAGAGCAGTACATGATATTAGGAGTGCTAAAATATCTCCATGGTTGATTTATTTAAGTTTAACAGGAGATAAATTGTTGCCTAGATTTAGTGATGAGCAAGTAAAAATGATAGAGCATATTATAGAAGCAAACTTTTGGATGAAACTTTTTGTACAAAATAAAGAAGAAGTTGCAGAAGTAAAAAAATCATGTGAGGTAGCAGGAATATGAAAAAAAAATTTAATATGAACGACATTAGCAGTATGGCAGAAAAATGGAAACCCAGCGAAGAAGGTATTAATTGGGATTTAATACAACGTATGAGATTTATGAATGCTGATGCAGAAATAGATCCTAAAGACGGGTATTCTGAAGGCAAAAGAAAATTAAAAAAATAAAATGAAAATAGATTTTGATGTAGATATTGATATGGCTAACAGAGAGGATTTCCTCAAGTTAGTAAATGTCACACCTGCAAGTATTGAAAAGGATGGTAAGTTTACTAAACACAATACTGGTGTCTACTTTCAAAACATTCCTAAGTTTCCACTAGAAGGCTACAGCACAATAGACCATAAACAAGCAGAACAAGATGGTTGGTTTAAAGTAGATTTTTTAAACAATCATGTTTACAAAGGCATAAAAGATGAACAGCATTTGGATAAACTTATTAGTACAGAACCAATGTGGGAATTACTAGAACATCAAGAAGTTGTAGAGCAATTATTCCATATCAATAATCATTTTGATATAGTAAAACAATATAAGCCTAAAAGTATTGAACAGTTAGCAATGATATTGGCAATGATAAGACCTGGTAAAAGGCATCTGGTAGGCAAAACTTGGGCAGAAGTTGAAGCAGATGTATGGGTCAAGCCTAAAGGTAATACTTACTTCTTTAAGAAATCACACAGTTATGGTTATGCTTTAGCAATAATTGTTCAGTTGAATCTGATAGTTGAAGGCTTGTAATTAATTATCTTTGGGTTTAATTACAAGTTGTACGCCTCTTCTTTTAATTCTTTTCTTTAATAAATTTTGTAAAGTGGTTATAGGACCAAAAAGTATTTCTATATCTTTCATTACAAATGTTCTTAAACATCTATGAAATGGTTTCATTTCATGATGTAAAAATATATCTATGGGTAATTGTCTATTACTTTCCCACCACCAAGTTTCTCCTAATTCAAGGAATTCTTCACGTTCTTTTTGAGAGCCTATTTTGGAAAAATCATAAAAAGTCATTATAGCATTATCATGATTTACTACAACGCCTATATATTCTTCTTCTGCGTATTGGATACCCGTAAGGAAAGGATATCGCTCTGTTGTCTCTGTTATAAGATTATCTTTCTCCACAAAAGTATTTATACTGCGAAACGATAAATAGTATATTATTAAGAGTAAAAAAATTTATGTCACATGGTGATCACAGACTATATCTTTACGAAGACATCATCGGATTGGTGGTGGATACCAATGGACTTTATGTGGATAACAGACCAATGAATAATAGAAAACTAATTGCCCACAAAGGCATGTACAACCAAATAAAATTTGATATTAGGAATAGAGACAGAAAACTACAGAATGTTTTTTCTAATAGTTTATCTGCTACACTTATCAATCCTACTACTAAACGCAGAATATTTACTAAACTTCTTGAGCATACAAGCGATGTTGGGCAAGTTAAACTTGTTTTAGACGAAGGAGACTTAAGAAATATTGATGAGGGTTTATATACAATTTATGTTTCTATGACAAAAGAAGATGGTAATGAATATCCAGTCTATACTGATCAAAATAGTAGTGTAAAGTTTCAGATAGAAATAAGCAGTCAAATCAAATACGAACCTGTAGCAACACAAATAGCAAACAGTTTTACACAGGTTGCTAGTACTGATTCTGGAGATCCAGCAAACGTATTTACAACAAGTGCCTTGTTTGGTAATCAGGATAGAAATTTTAGTCATGCTCTTCACAGTATTGCTGTTTACCCGTCAGCATATACAGGTAATTTTACTATACAAGCAAGTTGTATAGAAAATACTCCTAACAGTGATGAAGCAAGTTCTGATTGGTTCAATATAGAAAGCAATATTAGTTTATCGGCATCTAGTGACATATATCATAAAACATTTTCTGTTAATGCCAATTGGATCAGAGTAATTCATACACCTGACAGTGGTTCTATAGATAAAATTCTGGTCAGAAACTAATTGACTTTTGGCATAAATCTGCTATAATATCCGTATGGATATTGACTTTCTTGTAGAACAGGTACATCGTCTCCTTTTGGATAATCTTCCCGTTAGAACAACGAAAACGCCTAGTGGCTGGATTACAATGGATTGTCCAATGTGTAATGACAAACGAAAAAGAGGCGGCCTAATTACAACTGGTGCCAGAATAAGTTATAACTGTTTTAATTGTGGATTTACTACAGGCTGGGCACCTAATCCTAATTTAGGAAAAAAATACAAAGATTTAGCATCAATACTTGGTGTATCTGACAGTGATATTCACAAGGTACAAATAGAATTATTAAAATACAATGATGTATTAGAGCAGGAAGAAGTAAGTGATTACATATATAACTTACAAAAATTCAACACGGAGAAACTGCCAGACACAGCCAGAGCCGTAGAAGATTTACCTGATACACATAATGTTAAGCAATACGCAATTCAAAGGGGTCTGCTGGGTCTATATCCACTGCTGTATTTTGATGAAAGTCTTTACAAGCAGAGATTGGTAGTCCCCTTTACTTACAATAATGAACTGGTAGGTTGGACTGCAAGGCATATAAATCCTCCAACTAAAGCAACACCAAAGTATCTACACAAGATACAACCTGGATATGTTTTTAACATTGATAGATTTGCAGACAGTAAAAGAGAAATAGTTATTGTAACAGAAGGTGTATTTGATGCTATACAATTAGATGGTGTTAGCATACAGGGTAATAGTGTAACTCCTGAACAGGCACATCTGATTGAAAAATTAGGCAAACGTGTTATACTATGTCCTGACAGAGATAGTGCAGGTAAAGAACTTATTGACCAGGCATTAGAGTTAGGTTGGGAAGTGAGCTTTCCTCCCTGGGCAAATGATATAAAAGATGCCGATGAGGCAGTTAAGCGATATAGTAGATTGGCAACTGTGGCAAGTATAATAAAACATTCCACAGATAATAAATTAAAAGTACAAGTAAAGGCAAAAATGTTATGAGAGAAAAAATAAAACATTGGGCAAGTGTGTGTAAATTACATTGGAAGGAAATAGTTACACTATCTATTGCATTACATTGGATAGTTGATTTATTAATATTAGCACCTGTTATGATTGCTATAGGATGGTTTGCAAGAGGATTTTTTGGCTGATGAATTTATATATTAATGGATGTAGTTTTAGTTCTGGTACACAGTTTTTTGAGGGCACTAAAGATTTAATAAATTGGGGCGGCTGGTTGAATGAAAAATTTGATACAGTTGTAAACCAAGCAATAGAAGGTGGTAGCAATCGCAGACTATTCAGACTGACTACAGATTTTATTAATAATACTGAAAATATAGATGATTGGATAATTGTAATACAACTTACTGAGCCAGATAGGACAGAATTTTTTTATGAAAAATATAAAGCATGGGTTGGTGTAATTAAAAGTTACCATTTTACTGAGGACAGAGTTTTACAAGAAAGTGTAGATGTAGTAAAAGAGGTTGAAAATTTTTATCAAAGGTTAATATTACCTTCATTATTTTTAACTAGAACACATGATCAAGGAGTATTTGAATTATATAACATGTTAAATACTTTTATACAATTTTGTAAAAGTAAAAACATAAAGTTTTTGGTTACTGGTATGAGTAATAAATGTATGCCTAATGTGTTTACTGAATCTGGTCATGATGACCAACCTTTTAATGGATTAGACTTTCCAGTATTTGATAAAAGTAATTTTATTTTGCCAGTATCAAATATTACTATAAACCACAAAATAAGTGAAGACGATAAACATCCAAACAAAGATGGCCATATTATTTTCGCAAGATATATATTAAATGAGATAGAAAAAAGATGGCAGATATAAAAACATATACAGAAGAAACACAAGAACTGTTTTTGAGATTTTTACTTAGCGATGCAGATTTATTTGCTAGGTGTCAAAATATTGTAAAACCTGACTTTTTTAATTTAAAATATCGTAAAGCAGTTGATTTATTTGTAAGTCATAGCACAAAATATAATTCTATTCCTACACCTGAGCAGGTAAGTGCTGTATGTGGTGTACATCTTGAACCTATTCCAAATGTAACTCCTGATCATCATGATTGGTTTATGAATGAGTTTGAAACATTCTGCAGACATAAGGCACTGGAAAAAGCAATTATTGAAAGTACTGACTTGTTGGAAAAACAAGACTATGGCACTGTGGAAAATAAAATTAAAGAAGCAAGTCAAGTGGGACTTGTTAAAGATCTAGGTTTAGATTATTTTGATAATCCTAAAGAAAGACTGGAATGGATTAAGGCACAAGCAGGTGCTGTAAGCACAGGATGGAAAGGTATAGACCAAAAACTATATGGTGGATTAAACAGAGGCGAAATGACAATCTTTGCTGGTGGTTCAGGTGCTGGTAAAAGTTTATTTTTACAAAATTTTGCAGTTAATTGGGTACAAGCAGGATTTAATGTTGTTTATATCAGTTTAGAGTTAAGTGAACAGTTAATTAGTATGCGACTTGACAGTATGGTTAGTGGATTTGGTACAAAAGAAATAATGAAAAACATTGATGATGTTGATCTAAAAGTTCGTATGAAAGCCAAAGGTGCAGGTAAACTGAGAGTTAAACAAATGCCTAACGGTGTGAACTGTAATGATATCAGAACATTTTTACGTGAATATGAGATAGCATCAGGTGAAAAAGTAGACTGTTTACTTGTAGACTATTTAGATTTGATGATGCCAATAAGTCAACGTGTCAGTGGTGGTGATTTGTTTATCAAAGACAAATATGTATCTGAGGAGTTGCGTAACTTAGCAACAGAAAGAGACTTATTATTTGTTACTGCTTCACAGTTAAACAGAGGTGCAGTAGAAGAAATAGAGTTTGATCATCATCACATAGCAGGTGGTATCAGTAAAGTACAAACAGCAGATAATGTTGTGGGCATTTTTACTAGTAATGCTATGCGAGAGAAAGGCAGGTATCAGATACAGTTTATGAAAACCAGAAGTAGTAGTGGTGTTGGCACAAAAGTTGATTTGAGATTTGATCCTGATACACTAAGGATTGAAGACTTGCAAGAAGGTGATGAAGATGCAATGACAGTAACTACAAATAACTTGGTTGATCAATTAAAACGTGGTAATGCCATAAAGGCTGATCAACCTGAACAAAAATCTACAATAGAACAGTCTATGAACATGCGAGAGTTCCTGAAGAAAACCGACTTATAATGATAAATAGCATTATATATAATTTTTTCTTGGAGAAAACGTGAAAAAGGCTCGCAGTATATTAGAAGAACTCAATCAAATCTCAGTAGATCGTGATAGAAACCACGTGGTCTCAAACAGAGGCGAGCATGTAATCAATAGTGCTATCAACTTGATAGAACAAATTGAGACACACTACGATGAGCAAACAGCAAAAGATCTAACAAACAGATTAATAAACAGTATTCGCGGAAAAGATGCAAATAAATTCTCCAGAGGTATAAAAAAAGTTATCAAAGAAGACCAAAAAGAGATAGAAGATGCGAATTCTAGAAGTAACTAGTTTAAATAGCAAAGTTTTTGAAGCACCATCATCTACTTCAAAACAGATGCATGGCATGTATGCTAGAGACCCATATTCAGGCAAACTAATACAACGCAATGGTGAATACTTTGTTTGGTTATATGATCTGACACCTATAGTAGGTAAACAGGAAAAATATACACCAGGAAAATGGTGGGACGATGATATTTTGCCAAACAAAGAAACATACCCTAATCCAAATGATTATGAAAAAGTTCTTAAAAAGAATAAAGAAAATATTCCTTTTGGACAGCCTAACATTACTGCAATAAAAAATGCTATAAAATTGCGAAAGCCTGAAGAAATTGACGTATTGACAATGCCTGGAGAAGATCTTATGGCAAAGTATATTCCTAACAATGCAGGAGTAGGTTACTGGCACAGAATTGGACAGAACTCAGAGCCATATAATTTAGGAAAATCTAGAAATCAAGAATATAGATTAACTATAGCAGAGTTAATGTATACCTTAATGGGAGATAAAAGATTTAAGCCTACATATGACGATAGCAAAGGAAAATTCGATTACAATCAAGCATTAAAAAACTTAGATGGAGATGGAGATCTAAGTTCAGACGGTACGATACATTGGAGAGAGATAGAGGATCATAGAAAATTAGCAGTTAAGAAACAACAAGAGTTTCAACAAGAACAATCTCGATCTGAAGGTGCAAAATTAAAACATGACAGAACCTATCCTATGAGGGGTAGTGGTGTAAAATATAAATATATTTCAGAATTGGAAAAAACTGTAGATGGTGAGAAAAAAACAGTAGTAATGGATCCATTAAGATATCCTAATGATCCAAACCATCAACCATATTTTATTAGAGTTGCAGATAACAAAAAAGTTCCAGTAAATTCAGCCGCCCATGCTTTGATTTGTGCTAGTTTAGGATTCGAAGCAGATACGGTAACCAAAATGGAAGACAGTCTTGCTAAAAAAACAAAAGATTGGTTTACTAAACAATTTAGTTTGTATGGAGATGATTTAGATCCCAAAGCACCATTGTTTACTAAAATAATAAAAAAAGGAATATATGATCCTATTTCAAAAGTAATTTTTAACCAAATTGATAAAAGTATAGACAAAAAATATGAAAAATTAAAACAGGCATATGGCTGGCAAGATGCACAGGGACAGATACAAGAAACAGATGAAGCCAAAAAAAGCATAATATATTGGGAACAAAAATTAGATTATCTTGCCGATGAAATAGTAAAAGGAAGTGAAGATGTTACAGTATCAGAATTACTTGAAAACTATGAAGCACATTTACTTGCATACGAACAAGAAACTAAAAATAAAACATTTAGTCCAGAAGATTTAAAAACGGCTAAAAGAAATATAAAAAAATATACAGCTCTGATGACCAAATACTATGGTAGCAATTTTAATAAAGGCGACATAGTAATGATAAAACCTGATATTAAAGGAATACAAGGTGCAGGAAATGAGGCCTACCCCACAATAGGATTTAGTTGTTCTGGAGTTGTACAGGCTAGAGGTATTGCTGGAAATCATACTATACCTGACGTTAGAATAGATCCAAAAACAGGTAAATATTTGCCTCCTAAATCAAAAGATGCTAAGGAATATGATAAATCACAGAAATTAGATGTAGTTAGAACAAATGATGGAACTCCTGTATATAGAAAAACAGTAGAGTCTAATTCTTTAATAGTTAAATTACATTTTCCAGAAATAGGTTTAGATATTAAAGTCCCTCAAGGCCCTAATGGTGATGGGTTCCTTTTCTATACAGGAGAGATAACAGGAATAAAACCTGGAAAAAGAGTGGTAAGTAAAGATCATCATGATATGCTAACAAAGATCGCTCAACAGGCAATGAAATTAAAAAATCAGGAAGATCCTAATTATAAACCAGAGCAACAAGAAAAAACTCAAATATTACAGAAAGGAATTAGTATTGTTGGTGGTAAACCTCAAATACTTAAACAAAAACCAGAAAATCAGGCGGCAAGATTAGATTACAGCAATTTAAAACAAGGTTCTAAAATTACCTGGATTGGTATAGAAGGACCATTAGCAGGTAAACCAGTTAAAGGTGTAGTGAAATCTGCTCCTATTGTTGATCAATTTGAAAAACCTTTATCTATTGATGTTGCAGTTGTAGGGAATGATGAATTTAGATTTAATTTACATCCTGAAAGAATAAGCAGTATAGGTTAAAATGAAATTTAATGATCTACATAAAAATATTCTTAACAGTATTTTACTAGAAGCAGAAGGTAAAAATACACATCTTGAGCATTTAGAAGATAATATTTACAACAAAGGATATGAAGGTGCCAAAGAAGCAGTAGACTATCTGTACAGTTTACATCAAATGCTGGAAGGCGAATCAGATACTAAAATTTCTATGACAACTAAATGGGACGGTGCTCCTGCTATTATTTGTGGTAAAGATCCAGAAACAGGTAAATTTTTTGTGGGTACCAAAGGTGTATTTGCTAAAAAGCCCAAAATAAATTTTACAAACAAAGACATAGAGGAAAATCATCCTGATAGTGGACTACAAG
>Ga0208899_1000067_pt1 | contig 56787 bp, 72 predicted proteins | sample VirMetDEL_Nov_24_FD_184518 | JGI IMG/M metagenome (GOLD analysis project Ga0208899, IMG submission 184518) | Aqueous microbial communities from the Delaware River and Bay under freshwater to marine salinity gradient to study organic matter... | ecosystem: Environmental > Aquatic > Marine >... | reverse complement strand
ATCATTATGGGTTATACATTACTGGGGGGAGGTTTGCAAGCATCGAAAGTCCGCGCTCGCCTACATTAGGGGGGCGGGGTCGAATTGCCAATCCATGTCCCCCCTCCCCCCTCCCGTCTTACGTTACAGGCCAAGCCCGGAAAGCCCGGAAAACCGGCATGAATTGACCGCTGGTGTAAAGTGTGCTCTAATTAAGGGGTCGATGCAGAGACGTACTGCATCGGCAGGGCAAGCCGGGCAACCGGCCCGGCCCCCTGCTGTTGGAAACCCGACGGGGATGTGAAAGGCTGTATCATGGCTGACATGACAGCGAAGTTGTGGGACGGCAATGTGTCCGTCGCCGAGACGAAGTTTGATTCCGGGATCTACGGGATCAAGTCTCACAAGGCGGGAAAGCACAATGCCGAGGATCCGGCCGCGATGGTCAAGAAATTGACTGACGCCAAGGTTCCGGTCGACGGCTGGTCCGTCTGGCTCGACGGTGAAGAATTTGGGTCGTTGCGGCGCCCCAAGGGGCAGTACGGCAAGCCGTACACTGCAGCCCAGTTCTTGAAGATCGTCAAGCTGGCCGACAAGGTCGAGCTGGTCGCAGTACGCAGGCGTTTCCCGGCGCCGGTGCTGAAGTTCACCACCGCCACGGCGGCGGCGCACACGACCAAGGCCAACCCGAACGCACCTCGCGTGCTCTAGGGTCCACGGAGGGGCGGCGCAAGTCGCCCCTCCACTCTACCCAGCCGGGCATCCGGTCCGGCTGGGATTTTTTCTCCAAAATTGGAGGGTGACCATGCTTCGCATGTTCATTGATACCGATCAGGCCAAGCTTGATCGTGAGTTCCGGGCCGAAGCGCCCGAAATCCGCCGCAAGCGCACGCTTGCTGAGTTCCGCGACTTTCGCGAGACTCGGATCCCGCGAGGGACTGGCATCGTGGCCGCCGGCACCGGCCGCCACGGAATGGCTGAAGGTTGCCGCTGGATCAAGGGCGAGTGACCTGACCGCTCCCCGGCGCAAGCCGGGGAGCACCTTCCCCAGAAAGGGAGAACGACCATGGCGAAAGCCAAGAAGCCCTCGAGCCCCACGGCCGAGGAATACCAAGAGCTGGCGAAAGTCGCTCTTGGCCTGACCAAGCTGGTCGCCCAGCTTAATCGGGAAAACCGCCGGCTCTTGACCCAGCTGTACGGGGTCAAAGAGTCCTGAGCCCACCGCTCCCCGGCGCAAGCCGGGGAGCACCCTTCCCCAACATGGAGGACACCATGACGGTGAACGAAAAAGCTCTGCGGCTTGTCGCGCTCAAGCGGGACAAGGTCCGCAAGATGCGGGAGCTCGAGCGAGAGATCGCAGCGCTCCGCACCAAGATCACAGCCCTGCACCTCCGTGCAGGCTGACCCCCACCCTCCCGGCGCAAGCTGGGAGGGTTTTTCTTTGCCCGCACCACGCGGAACCACAGCCCGGCAGGGCACCACCTGCTCCGCTACGCTCCGCCATACGTTGGGGGCCTGTGGCAGCGACTCTTGGTAGGCAGTGTAGGGGGGCCTACCGCGTAGCGCCTAGCATGTAACACCTCACGTCGTCAAACTATACAGTAAGTTGTTGCGTATTGAGTGTAACAGTAAACGTAACAGTGTATAGTATTGTTCGGTTTACATATAGTTTCAGTAAGCCATTGATATTGCTAGTGTTTTTAAGTTTATCCGTGGATTTCCGGCAACTATCTAGTAACGTAAGGGTGTGAGACCTTACGTTGCGTTTGCTTTTTAGATATAACGTATTGGAAAAACCTCAATGAAACCATGGGGTTACCCATGTTACATGGGAATTAACAAATCAGTATATATATAGTATCTATACTATCTACATATATTATATACCCTTCCCCCGCGAGACTAGATACCCACTTTTTCAAAAAAGACCCCTTCATAATTCCGACACCCCTACAAATCCTATGGATAGATAGATAGTGCGGATTTTCCTCGTAACCCCTTGATATATAACTACTTCTACTATCTAAGTAAACTATCCCAACTTAGATACCTAGATATAACGTTTCATACAATCCTTATATATCAATACCTTAGCAGCTATCTAAATATACACCCGGAACTTGACATCCGGCGGGAAATCCGGCACAATCTGGCCAGTTCGAGGGAACATCTCCCTACTTAACACCACTACATAAGAGGAGCTGCAATATGACTAACCCAGTTAGCCTGTATGACAGGCTCTATGGTACACCCATTGAAGTTGACAACGATACAGTTACTGGTGGCCTGTTTAACAGGTTGTTTGGTGACGACACATCAGCCGACACTAATGATACACCAGAAGTTGATACATCAGACGACACTAACGATACAGATGGTGGCGCTCTGTGGCAGAAGCTGCATGGTAGCGACACCTCGACCACTGCATCAGCCAGCACTGATGACGACGATGATGAGGACATTAAGATCCCCGACCAGCCTCTTGGTGGTATGCTTGCCAAGCCCCGAGATACTACCACCACTGCTGATACCAGCGGTGGTGCACTGTGGCAGAAGCTGCAGGGTGTCGAGGACTACATGGTCCAGACTGGTGACACCCATGGTAACCCCACCAAGAGCAACACCGAGGTGAAACTCGACAGCTTCGAGAAGCTCGACCAGTACATCAGGTCAGAGCCGGTGCTCTATGTGGAGTCCAAGCCCAACATGCACTGCCTCACAGCAGCTGATGCTGTCTACGATTGGAAGACTGGTGTCGAGTTCGTCGTTACAGCGATGACTCCCGGCTTCCGTGGCAACTACGTCGGCTCCAGCCAGAGCAGCTACCTTCGTCGGTGTGGATTCGAAAGGGTCTGCATCAAGTTCAACGAAGGCGACGACTATTACACCACCATTGACCTGTAAGGAGAGAGAGCATGACAAAGGCATACAAGTTCGTGGAAGATCACCGTGCCAAGGATACCAACGACCAGATGCGTACTGCCATCAAGTCCATCCACAATGGGGCTGGCGACATCCGCAACACCGTCAGTCGGGGGATTACAGCAGGGGTTTTTGTATCTGTCGCCCACATACAGCAGCTCTCCTCCGACATCGACGGCTACCGCAGGTCCATCATGGAGTGCGTCGAAGAGCTGGCGAAGCAGCACAAGGAGGACAAGGTCGAGCTGGAGAACATCCACGAGGTCAACGCCTGCTTCACCGAGGAGAACGAGCAGCTGTATGGCAAGGTGGAGGAGGCCAAGGACGAGGTTGTCCAGATGCAGCGCCGCCTCGACAAGCTGCTGGCAGAGAACGAGGAGCTGAAGCAGAAGCGGGAGTATGATGCCAAGCGCTTCAAGGATGTGTTCGATGACCGTGCTGCCAAGACCCACAGCTTCGCCGCTGCTTACAAGCAGCTGGAGCAGAGGCTGGCTGCCGTACGGCTGGCTCTCCCCGATGGTTCGACCGCTACCATGGCAGCTGCCGACAGGGCACCGAGCATCATCATCAACAACCTCCGCTACGTCCTGAACAACGTGGAGTACCTTCGCAAGGTCAAGCCTCGTGACAACGAGTCGCTGGATGACTTCGCTGACCGGCTCGATGCAGCGGTGGCTACCTCTGTGCAGTATGCTCGGGATGGTGCTGTGTCGGCGGAGGATGCTGTCAGGGAACTGCAGCAGGGGTACGAGGTGCTGCGCAAGGCGTTCAAGGATGCCGGCTTCATCCACCGTCATGAGCAGATGGCTGATGTGGTGTTGCCGCAGACCGCTGCCACTGATGAGGAGCCGCTGGACAGGGACGAGGTGCTGCGTCAGGTGGCCACTCGGAAGAACGTGGCCCGGTTGGTCTACTGCATCCGGGAGTACATGATGGCGGTGGCAGACATGGCCGATGATCCGTACGTCCATGCTGATGACAAGGCCACCCTCGACACGGCTGTCAAGAACATCGAGACGACGCTGCGTGGCATCGAGACGACCATCAACCGAGCCGGCGTCTGACAGCTACACACCAACACATTGGAGGATACTGATGAACCTGACCGACTGTGAACTGGTGTTGCTGCTCGTCCTTGTGGCGGCAGCATCATCTGGCGGCACGTTGTTCGTGCTGTCTGCATACTACCGGGAGTACTGGAAGGGGTCGTACCAACGTGCTGTACATGAGCTGCGGGCTCAGTACGTGGGTGACGACTCCGACGACAGCGCTGTCGGTTTCCACATCACCAACAGGAGGAGCACTCATGGGTGAGATATACCACAACTTGTCCACGTTCGAGGAAGCAGTGAAGGTGCACGACAGCATCATACCAGTGCGGGGTCGGACGGTGCGTACTGCCAGACCGCTCGACAACGGCGGCAGCAGGTACAAGAGCTGCGTCTTCATATACCAGCCCAACGACGATGAGGTGCAGGTGCATCACTATTCGACTCCCATCGCTACCTTCTACAGGGATGGACGCATCAGGGCTTCGACTCTGCAATTCGCCACGACGAGGGGATACGTGGGTTCCATGCTGAGACCCCATGTCCGTGTATACCGGCAGCACAACGAAGAGGTGCTTGATCACAAGTCCGGTTGGTTCAAGCTGCACTCTGGAGGTGACTTTACCCTGTTGCCCGATGGCAGTGTCGATCTCGACAGCGTAGCGCCTGCCTTCCACTACTCGGTGGACCGCAAGGAGGCCAATGCTATCAGGAAGAACTCGGTGTTTGCAGAGGAGTGGAAGCGGTTCTTCACCAAGCTCCGGGTACAGGGGATACGGGAGCTCTTCGCAGCTAGGAGAGCCGAGGGAACCTCAGCACACCCCCACTACCACATGCAGCGCGTGTTCCGTGGCGATGTGGCGCTGAAGGATGCACTGGAGGACATATTCTGCTGGGAAGCACTCTCTGCGAACATTCACCACAGCACGGTCGAGTCCTTCATGGAGTGGATGCACCCCTACTACTGGTACCCTGTCTACAAGCACGTCGATGCGTACCGGAAGCAGGAGCTGGGACGTGGGCCGTTCAACTCTGCTACTCTGTCCGCCGCACTGCGGACCACGCAGGCATACAACAACCTTCCTGCAGTATAACCAACAAGGAGAAACAATCATGAAACATCTATTCGGTGTCCGTCTCGCTGATGGCACCATGGTTCCTCGGTACTTTCACTTCAAGTGGCAGGCCAAACGGGAGAGGGACCAGCACCCCGGAGCCTGCGTAGTGCTTGGCCCCGATCATTGGCGTTACAACAAGTAGCGCCAGACCACTGACTACAGACTACCAACTGTGAACCACACAACAATGTGTTGAGGAGAGACTACATGCGCCCCGATCTTTTGAAGACCACCCTGACTTCGCTCGTCCGCATCGGTCGTACCGTTGCCATCGAAGGTGCCCCCGGTGGCGGCAAGACTTCCATCGTCAACGAGGTTGCTCATGAGCTGGGCAAGCCGCTCATCCACCTGCATATGCCGACCATGCCGGTGGAAGACTTCGGTGTGCCGTGGCCCAATGCTGATGAGCCGAACTTCGAGTACAAGATGCCCCACTGGTACCCCTATGAGGGCAAGCCGGGCACCGAGGGTGGCGGCATCATCCTGTTCGATGATCGCAATCAGGCAAGTGCTGACATCCAGAAGGTGCTGGCCAACGTCTGTCAGGCTCATGAGCTGCACGGTGTACCTCTGGCGAAGGGCTGGACCTGTGTCAGCACTGGCAATCGGCAGCAGGACAGGGCTGGTGCCAACCGTGTCCTGACCCAGCTCCGCAACCGTGAGACCGTGCTGGAGTTCGAGACCCACCTCGATGACAGCACCAGCTGGATGCTGGACAACGGTGTCCGTCCCGAGGTCGTCAGCTTCCTTCGCTTTCGTCCCAACCTGTTGCACGACTTCGATCCGCAGCGGGACCAGAACCCGACACCCCGTAGCTGGGTCGAAGGTGTCAGCCCCGTGCTGGGTGAGGTTCCTGCCGAGGCCGAGTACGAGTGCTTCAAGGGCGCTGTCGGTGAAGGTGCAGCGGCGGAGTTCGTCGGCTTCATGAAGGTGTTCCGCAAGCTGCCCAAGCCTGATGCCGTGCTGCTCGATCCGAGCAACCACCCCGTCCCTGAAGATGTTGCCACGTTGTATGCTCTGAGTGGTGCGCTGGCTGCTCGTGCCAACAACGGCAACTTCGAACGGGTGGTGACCTACGCTGACCGTATGCCGTCGGAGTTCTCGGTGCTGACCGTGACGATGGCGACCCGGCGGGATGAGTCGCTGTATGACACAGCGGCCTTCGTCCGCTGGGGTGAGCGCAACCAGTCGGTGCTGTTCTAAGGGCAACATGTCCCCCTGCCATATGGCAGGGGGACAACCTTGGTAGGAGTACGATGCAATGGTTGATGACATGGGCGTTAAGTATACGAAGATGCACGGTGCGAAGGTGCGCACTACTAACGGGCTCGACCCAATCATGATCATGAACAGGCAGTTTGCTCTGTGGCTTTACCAGTTTCGCAGCAACAACATAAACCGGGACGGTGTGGTTACGGCGTTCAAACGCCGCACTGTCATTACCGAGTATGCCGAGCACGTATCGGCGTACAACAAGTGGTGCGTCAAGAGTAGAGTGCAAGGCAGCAGCGTATTGGGAGGCATCGTATGCGAGCCCATACAAGGAGACTGGGTGTCATGAATGAAATGGACGAGATGCTGACGCCAGACGCCAACGGGCACTACGAACCAGAGGTCTACGAGAGGTTCCTGTACCATGTGGTAAGAGTAATGCGGCACCACGAGGTGTGTCTGACAGATGACGAGAAGCGGTTGGTGACGTACGCGTTCACTAGTGTGCCAGCGCGCGATGCTGCCCACTTCATCCGAGACAACCTGCATTACCTAGTCACCAAGTGGTTGCTCATGCAGCGTATCACCGGAAGTACGAGGTGGCCCCGTGTCTAGTCCAGACGAGCAGTTCGAAAACAAGGTGGGGTAATGTCCATGACATATACTGGAACGTACCGCCTACCGACACACCGAAGGAGGTGCACAAGAGACTGCACAAGGAGTACATAACATGGAGAACGATCAAGAGGTTGAGAGCACAGGACAAATGAATGAACCAACAATCGAGTCTCATACTGACTACGAATGGCAGCGCTTCGTTATGTGGACTCTGCGGATTATGCAGCAGCGCAAGCAGAACCCAGACCGCATGGTGAACCTATACGTAGACACACCCGGTATACCTGAAGGCGCTTTGGAGGTCGCCAAGGCATACCCGGAATGCTACAAACGATGGGCTACGATACTGAGGGTAAAGGGTAGCGCACCCATAGTGTACCCCGCTAGTGCACGACACAACACAACAAGTTGAGGAGAACTGACATGACTACGCATCTTTCCGATCGCGCCATTCTGGTGCAGCTGAACGTATCCCTGTGGACAGCTACCAAGCTGGACAGGGAAATCAGTCGAGAAGTGGCCGCTGCCAAGGGCGCAGTGTCCGGCTCCGGTCGCTACCACAAATCCCTGCTGCCGACGTGCCATCTGCTGACGGCCATCAAGCAGCGGGCCACTGTCATCCGTACTCGGTTCTACGAGAACACGTTGCCGTGGGGTATCAAGGGCACCCAGATCCTGCCGTCCCGCAACTACATGGAGTTCGCCACCGAGTTCCGTAAGGACAAGGCCGAGTTTGACAGCTTGGTCAGCCAGTTCGTGCCGGAATACCCGACGCTGAAGGCTGAGGCACAGCAGTTGCTCGGTGCTTCCTACAAGGAGGCCGACTACCCTGCCGCTGACCGCATCGCTGAGAAGTTCAGCATGAGCATGTCGGTCATGCCGGTGCCGAACACTGACTTCCGTGTGGATATTGCAGACGAGGAGCTGCAGCGCATCCGGCAAGAGGTTGAGGCACAGGTCAACCATGCTGCACAGGAAGCCATGACTGATGTGTGGAACCGGCTGTTCGAGAAGGTCAGCCATCTGGCAGCCAAGCTGTCTGACCCCAGTGCCGTGTTCCGCGACACTACGGTGACCCATGTGCTGGAGCTGTGCGAGTTGCTGCCCCGGCTGAACTTCGCTGATGACCCCAACCTCGAAGAGAAGCGGCAGGCTGTTGAGCAGATGCTGGCCGGGCATCACCCCGATACGCTGCGTAACAACCTCGATGTTCGGCATGATGTCGCCACCGAGGCCAAGGAAATCCTCGACGCCATGAGTGCCTTCATGGGTGCCGAGTAACTACCACCCCCATCACCACTACAGGAGAGACAGAATGAGTGACATGAAGCAGAAGGCGCTGGCCAAGGCCACGACCATCCTCAACGCTATCGGAGTCAAGTACACCATCGACGCTGGCGACGGTGACATCATCACCAAGATGGCACGTCAGCACAAGCCGGAGCGCACGGCGTACAAGCCGTACATCGAAGGGCACGTCAACAAGCACAAGGTGGGAGAGCTGGCCTCTCTCCCTGTTGGCGAACACGATGCTGCCAAGCTGCGTGGTTCTCTGGCTGGCTACCTGCATCGGCGGTACGGAGCGGGCAACAGCATGACCCACATCAACACGAAGGCCGGCACCATCGAGTACCTCGTGATGGCCGACGGTTCGGCGGACACGATGGTCGACGACGGCTGACCGGTAGCGACACAGACACACAAACACGTTGGGAGACACACATGACTACCTATGACGCTACCAAGATCAATCAGCGCTTGTCCAAGGCTCGGGCAGGGCTTGTGCTGGACCACCCGTTCCTCGGGTCGATTGCATTGAACATGCCCATGAAGCTGGATGAGAACATCCCTACGGCCTGCACCAACGGGAAGCTGGTGCGGTTCAACCCCGAGTTCGTCAACGAGCTCACTGACGAAGAGCTGTTGTTCGTCGTTGCTCATGAGGTCATGCACCCCATGTTCGAGCACAACTACCGCCGTGGTGGTCGTGACCCCGGCATCTGGAACAAGGCCGGTGACTACGTCATCAACGAACTTCTGCACCGGGAGCACGTCGGCAAACTTGTTGATGGTTGTCTCCAGAACACTGCGCTCTACGATGCCGGCGACGGTATCACGGACAACATCTACAAACTGATCGAGGATCAGGAAGGCAACGGTGGCGGCGGTGGCGGTGGCGGCGACGACCCCATGGCTGGTGACATTGAGGAGGCTACTGGCTCCGAGGCCGAGAAGGCACAGGAAGCTGCCGAGTGGAAGGTGAAGGCAGCACAGGCAGCACAGGCAGCCAAGATGATGGGCAAGCTGTCAGCCAACATGGAGCGGTTTGTCGGGGAACTGCTCAACCCCAAGGTCAACTGGACGGATGTGCTGCAGCGGTTCATGCAGCGCTGCCGCAGCGAAACTCGTAGCTGGGCACGGCCCAGCCGGAGGTTCATGCGACATGGCATCTACATGCCGTCTGCTGATGGCGAGGCACTGCCCGAGATGGTGTTCTGCGTGGATATGTCAGGGTCCATCGGTGACGACGAGGCCAACCAGTATGCTGCTGAGGTCCGCAAGGTCCACGAAGATGGCAGGCCCGCCAAGCTGCATATCATCTTCTTCTCCCATGAGGTGTGTGCTGTGGATACCTTTGGGCCGGATGATACATTCGAGTTCAAACCCCGTGGCGGTGGCGGCACTGCCTTCTCCCCCTGCTTCGAGTACATTCAGGAGCACGGCATCGACCCCGCTGGCATCGTCTTCCTGACGGACCTGTACTGCCATGACTTCGGTGAAGCCCCCGATGCTCCGGTGCTGTGGGTCACCAACGGACGTGAGGAAGCCCCGTTCGGTGAAGTCATCAAGATGTGACAACGTGTTGCCGGGCAGCCTGTCTGCCCGGCAACCTTGTTGCGTAGCAATACTAGGGAGAAACAAGTATGAGCGAGATGCACAAACTAGCGGTGTGCGGCGGACCCAGCCGGGACGTATTCCTCTTGGACATACGAGGTAGGGTACGTGTGGAACGCTTGAACGGCGGGCGACGGCGTTCGCATTTCACAGTAGTAATGCCCGACGGAAGTCTTCGACCCATCTCCATAGTACACCCCCCGAACGCCGTGTTCCGTGTGACGGACAGTAACCGGCACCGGATCGTGGAACACAGGGCAAGGGGTTTGCCTGTCTCTGGCATAGAGCGCACCGTGCTTTCGGACACTACCCAGCGCGATAGGTGCGACTTCAGGGTCCGTGTGTCTCCCTCGGAATATCCCCACATCATACCGGAGTCGAAGCCATGACGCGCAGATTGGTAGCAGTGGAATATGTCGGGCATGTCCTATTGCTGCGCGTAGAAGGCCCGGTAAAGACGTACACGTCTCGAATCCCGCACCACTACGACTACACTATGCGCATTGTGCACAACAATGAAGCTAAACCCGCCCTCATAAGTACGCTTAAACACACGGTGCATGACCTAGGCCCTAACGGTGCGGGGCTTATGGCCAAGTGGAGACTGCAAGGCAAGACGATCAGGGCTGTAGAGGACACATCCCGTAACTCTGCGGGGTGCCCAATCTACATAGCCAGATCGAGAGTGCTACACAAGCAACGGTTTGGGAAATCAGGGGGGCACAGGCAGTGACAAAACAAACGCGGCGGAGTCGATAGCTCTGTGCCACGCTACTCCAAGAAAACCAAGAAGGCACGACAGAACAAATACAGAAGCGAAAAAGGAGAGTAACAATGGCTGTAGTACGACTGGGTGTGACAGCGAAGGAAGACATAACTATGGAGGCCAGTTCGGTGTATATGCCGACTGTGCAGCGGGCGGCTAAGCTGCCTGACATAGGGTTCGACGTGGTTGATTACATATACGAACGGGGTGTGTCGGCAGAAGACAGGGAGCGTATGCGGCAGCTGCCCGCCTACTACAAGAAGACGGACGTAATGCGTTTCCACGTAGGCGGGGTCCACGCTGACGGCGTGGCCTACTGTGTACCCAACCTTTGCCCCACTTACAACGCGATACGGCAGTGCCAGATCGAAGTAGAGTTTCTCCCTGACCGGCACCCGTTGCCAGCGGGCATGAGCCCCGACGATATGTCCATGCAGAGAGTGAACGGGCACTGGCTGCTCGACCCGGCGGTTTACCCCGAACTGGCAGAGGTTTTCCGCGACACTTACACCAAGCTCTCCGAAGCCCGTGCCAAGCACAACACGTTCATGAGCCAAGTCGAGGTGCTGCTTAACCGCCACGCCACGCTGTCTCCCGCACTGAGGGAGTGGCCGGGACTGTGGGCTCTGCTGCCGCAACACCTCAAGGACAAGCACAGTGAGGTCGTGGAGAAGAAGCCAGCGTCCCGCAGCAACAAGGCCGCTATGCCAGCGCCCGACATCGGCAAGCTGACTGCTGGCATTGTCACCAAGCGTGTCAGGGGGGATTGATACCATGCGGAAGAAACGTGCTACGATCACCTTGGTCGAGGCGCTTGCCTTCATGACGCTGGGCTGGGCCTCCGCTACGATCGGCATGGCGGCAAGCGTTGTCGCCATGCTGGCTGGTGCCATACCGTATGAGGCAATTGTATGCGGCGTAGTAACACTGCTTGCTGTGCTCTTTGCCGGGCACTGGGCGCTGTCAAAGGCGCTTGAGGGTGAGGGTACAGATCATGAGTGAGACCTCCAAAGGTTACATCAACGCGTTGTGGCAGGCCGTGGGCGGCGGATCGTTCGGGTTCGCCGTCGCTAGTGCGCTCACTGGTTACATATCCATTGGGGGTGCATACGCCATTGGCGGTGCTGCTGTCATGGTCTGGGTCGCCGTGGACGAGTACTTCATCCGCAAGGGAGTTCGTAAATGAAACCGAGCAACTGGACGGAGCGTGAGGAAGAAACCTTGCGCTCCATGTGGGCTGCCTATACTGGCAGGGCTATAGCCGCTAGGCTTGGCAAGTCCCGTAGCGCAGTGCTGGGTAAGGCGCTGCGACTAGGGCTGGAACGCAAAGCGGTTACCGTGCTGTGGACCCCGGAGGAGACAGACAAGCTGCAGTCCATGTGGCTGACGCACAAGCCACAACAGATTGCAGAAGCTCTCGACCGCAAGGTGGAAGCCGTGGTGCAGAAGGCCAAGCGGCTGGATCTGCCGCCGAAACACAGGCCGAGGCAGCCGGTTAGCAGGGGGGGCGTACCCCCTGCTGCCACGCCTAGGCCGAAGCCTGCTGCCAAGCCCGCCACAGCGAGGGTCGAAGCCGTGGTGCTGCCTGACCACGAACTGGAAGAGGCCCGCAAGGAACTCGACAAGATGTTGTCAGGTAATATTGGCCCGGCGAAGACGTGCCAGTACATCGACGGCCACCCCGATACAGGCAAGTACACCATGTGCAATGCGCAGCCTACCGTCAAAGGTTCATCATGGTGTGCCAAGCATCGCAAGATCGTGTTCCGGCCCTACGTGCCGGGCACCCCGAAAGTGAGGCCGGTGTATGACAGACGCAAGTAACGCAGATATACCCAAGCAAGTGCCCAAGAAGCTACGGCGCATCATACGAGCCCTGCCGTTACCGTGGTGCATCAAGTGTACCACTAACCACTACGTGTTGTTCGTAGACGGTGAGAAGGTCGCTACCGTCGGCAACAATTCAAGCGGAGCGAGCAGCGTCAACAAACACATAAAGCGCACTACGGACACCATACGACGGTTCATGGAGAGGAGAGGGTACAAGTGAAGCTGGTCACTCTGGACTTCGAGACATACTACAGCACCGAGTATTCGCTTAGCAGACTAACCACAGAGGAGTATATACGAGACCCACAGTTCGAGGTCATAGGTGTGGGGGCCAAGATAGACGACGGCGAAGCCATGTTCTATACTGGCACCAAGGTTGCCGAGTTCTTGGCCACGCTGCATCTGGAAGACTGCGCGGTGCTGTGCCACAACACGGTGTTCGACGGTGCCATACTCGGCTGGGTGTTTGGCATACACCCCAAGCTGTTGCTCGATACCTTGTCGATGGCGAGAGCCATTCACTCCGTCACGGTCGGCATGTCTTTGGGGGCCTTAGCCAACTACTACTCCGTTGGCACCAAGGGAGACGAGGTCGTACGGGCCTTGGGCAAGCGCCGCAAGGACTTCACGCCTGACGAGATACGCAAGTATGGAGACTACTGCAAGACGGACTGCGACCTGACGTACGCTGTGTTTCAGAAGATGAAGTCTCAGTTCCCGGTGTCGGAGCTCATGCTCATAGACCAGACTCTGCGCATGTTCACTAGGCCCACCCTCCAGCTGGATGGCGAGGCGTTGGCGCTTTACCTGCAGCAGGAGATCAGCCGCAAACAGGAGATACTCGACAGCCTAGGGGAGCCGGAAGACGTGCGTAAGGTGCTCATGTCCAACCCCAAGTTTGCCGCCTTGCTGGAGTCTCTGGGCGTTCGCCCCCCTACCAAACTGAGCAAGGCCACGGACAAGCTGACCTACGCCTTCGCCAAGACTGACAAGGGACTGAAGGATCTACTCCAGCACAACAGCCCTCTGGTTCGCACGGTTGTAGCAGCTCGGCTGGGGGTCAAGTCCAGCATCGAGGAGACACGTGCCAAGCGGTTGCTGGATATATCCGAGCGGGGGTCGCTGCCGGTGCAGCTCAGGTACTACGGAGCGCACACAGGCAGGTTCTCAGGCGATGGCAAGATCAATCTCCAGAACCTGAGACGTGGTGGTGACCTGCGCAGGGCGGTCATAGCACCCGACGGGTACAAGGTGGTAGCGTGTGACTCCAGCCAGATCGAAGCCCGCATCGTGGCGTATCTGGCAGGGGAGCGTTGGTTGGTCGAAGCCTTCCGCCAAGGGCGTGACGTGTACTCTGAGTTCGCCTCTACTGTGTACGACCGGGAGGTTACCAAGAGTGACCAGACCGAGCGGCACGTCGGCAAGACCGCTATCCTAGGGCTGGGATATAATATGGGGGCTGCGCGGTTCCAAGACACGCTCACCTTTGGTCCTGTCCCCGTCAACGTAACCATAGGCGAAGCCGAGCGCATTGTGCGCTTGTATAGGAGCCGCAACTCCAACATCGTCAAGTTCTGGAAAGCGTGTGGTGCAGCGCTGGCGGGTATGGCAGGCAAGCAGACGGGCATGATAACCCCGATGTTGGCTTACGACGCCGACGGTATAACACTCCCCAACCAGTTGCGCATACAGTACCCCGCCCTAACCGGGGGGCAAGGCGATAGAGGCACAAGCTACACGTACATCAACAACCCCCGCGCCTACCGGGTCTACATCCGCAACAGGGTTCGCGGCAACAACCCTGAGCCTGTCCCGACCAGACATATCTACGGCGGCATGGTCACCGAAAACGTGACGCAGGCACTGGCCCGGATCGTCGTGACCGAGCAGCTTGTGGAGATCGGGCAGCATTATCCGGTGGCACTGCAGGTCCACGATGAGGTAGTATGTGTGGTTCCTGACAGCGAGGTGGATGCCTGCCGCGCAATGATGGAACGCGTCATGAGCACCCCGCCTAAGTGGGCACCAGACCTGCCTGTCGCCTGCGAGGCGGGCGTTGGGCAGAACTACGGAGAAGCCAAGTGAAACCTATCGCGCACTCGTACTCGTCCCTCAAGATGTTTGAGAACTGCCCCAAGCGTTTCCTCCACCAACGTATCGAGCGCAGTGTTCGGGACACCATGGGGGCTGAGGCGGCGGAGGGTAACCGGATACACAAGGCGTTCGAGGATCGTCTGAAGCCTGCCAAGGAGCCGTTGCCCAGAGACCTAGAGGGGTTCGAGGCCATGTGCGTATCCTTGGAGCAGTCCGTCGGTAACGGGCAACTGCTTATCGAGAAGGAGCTGACGCTGACTGCAAACCTTACACCAACGAGTTGGTGGGGGAAGGACGCTTGGCTGAGATCCAAGCTGGACGTGCTTGTCATCAAGGGCCCCGACGCCACAGTCATCGACTGGAAGACAGGCAAGCGCAGGGTGGACCAGTTCCAGCTGGACCTGTTCGCCGGGCAGGTGTTCATCCATTACCCCGAGGTCACCACAGTCAACACGGCGTTCGCTTGGACACAGGACAAGGCGCTGGACACCAAGGTGTATATGCGCAGTGACAACGACACCATCTGGCAGACGACCCTCACCAAGACAGCGCGCATCGACCATGCACTGGAGGCCGATGTCTGGCCCGCCCGCCCCAGTGGCCTGTGCAAATGGTGCCCGTGCTACAACTTCTGTGAATACAGGTAACTTGACAAACGTAACAAGGGAGAGTACATATGGCATCTACTCCAGAAGGTCGCATCAAGCGGCAGCTGGACACCATGCTCAAAGCGGAGGGCGTGTGGTACTACTGCCCGCAGGCAGGACCGTTCGGTGTAGCCGGCATACCAGACAGGGTATGCGTGGTGGCCGGGCAGTTCGTGGGCATCGAGTGCAAGGCTGACAAAAGCAAGGAACCGACAGAGCTACAGAAGCTCCGCATGGCGGAGATAACCAAGGCCGGTGGCAAGTGTTTCGTTGTGTATGACCACGAAACTATCCAACTTGTTCGGTCGTACGTGAGGGAGAAACTCGTTGCTGGTAGTTCCTGACGCCAAGGCGCTGGCGCTGTATCTTAACAATCCGAGCCGGGTCAGGGCGCTACTGCCCAACGCCAAGCTGCTAGAGGCCGAGGGCAAGCAGCTAACCGTGGTGCCCCACGGTCTGCACGAGGTATGGGGGCTTCGGAGTCTGGGCATCCGCGCGCCGTCGCCCATCCTGCACTACTATGACTGGCCGGGGCAGTTCACTCCATACGAACACCAGAAGATGACGGCTTCGTTCCTCACCATGCACCCTAGGTGTCTGGTCCTCAACGAGATCGGGACCGGCAAGACCCAGAGCGCACTGTGGGCGGCGGACTACCTGATACGGGAAGGTGTTGTGCGTAAGGTGCTGATCCTGTCACCGCTATCCACGCTGGAGCGTGTGTGGGGGGACGCCGTCTTCAAGGACTTCCTGCACCGCAACGCCGTGGTCCTGTATGGCACCGCCGAGAAGCGGAAGAAACTGCTCAAGACCGACGCGGACTTCTACGTCATCAACCACGATGGGTTCCCCATCATTGCCAAGCAGGCGTCTGGCATGTTCGACCTTGTCATCGTTGACGAGGCAGCCGTGCTCCGCAACGCAGGCACCAACAGGTACAAGAGCTTCAAGCGCTGGCTGGACCAGCAGGAGAACATACGCCTCTGGCTCATGACAGGTACGCCAACCCCCAACGAGCCTACCGATGCGTGGGCTCTCGCCAAGTTGGTGAACAACCCGTTCGTCGCCCCCACCCTGACAGCGTTCCGCTCGCAGGTCATGCAGAAGATCGGCCAGTGGAAGTTCATACCTAGACCTGACAGTGCAGACACAGTGAAACATGTTCTGCAACCGGCTGTCCGGTACACCAGAGACCAGTGCTTCGACTTGCCAGATACCATCACGCAGGCGCGCACAGTGGACCTGACTGCGCAGCAGAAATCGTACTACAAGGACATGCTCAAACAGTTCGTGGTACAGGCGGCATCGGGGGACGTGATCAGCGCAGTCAACGAGGCGGTCAAACTCCAGAAGCTGGTGCAAATAGCCTGCGGAGTAGCGTATTCGGAGGATAGCACACCAGTCGAACTGGACTGCTCGCCACGGATAAACGTGTTGAAGGATGTAATAGAGGAGGCAGGAGAGAAAGTCATTGTATTCGTACCGTTGACAGGCGTACTAAACATGCTACAACGGGAGTTATCGAAACGGTGGACCGTGGGTGTGGTCAACGGCGATGTTACCGCCAAGAAGCGCAACGCGATCTTCCACAACTTTCAGCATGAGGCTGATCCCCATATACTGTTGGCACACCCTGCCACAATGTCACATGGGTTAACGCTAACCGCCGCATCCACGATTGTGTGGTACGGTCCTATAACGAGCAACGAACAATACGTTCAGGCGAATGGCAGGGTAGAGCGTATTGGCAAGCGTACTGTAAGCAACGTGGTGCACATAGATTGTTCGTCACTGGAGCGTAGCATGTACGCTAGGCTAGGTAGCAAGCAGAAGATGCAAGGTCTACTGCTTGATCTGATACAAAGGGAAATGGAGTAACCAACTATGACAGACGGCAACGACGTACAGGTGCGTGTTCAGAAGGGCGTGCCTATCCCACCTCCGACACGCAAGGGCGGGTCTTCTGTGTACCCGTTCAACGACATGGAAGTGGGCGACAGTTTCTTCGTCCCGCACAGCATGTCCAAGCACTTCTCCGCTACGGCGCAGGCAGCTGCCCGCAGGCGGGGTTGGAAGATGGTGACTCGCACCGTGACGGAGGCGGGCGCTAAAGGGACACGGGTATGGAGGTCTGAGTAACCATGTCTGACGAGACATTTACAGTCAACGAAGCTATAGCAGCCTACATGGAATTGCGCCGCAAGAAAGAGCGCATCGAGGCTGACATGCAGGACGCACTGAAGAAGCTCAAGGGCACCATGACCATGATCGAGTCGTGGCTCATGGAGAAAGCGGACGCGGACGGCGTGTCGTCGTTCAAGTCCAGTGCCGGTACGGCGTTCCTCACCACCGTGGACTTCGCACAGGTCACGGACTGGGATGCCACGCTCGAGTTCATCATGAAGCACAACGCGTTGCACATGCTTGAGAAGCGGGTGAGCAAGAAGGCAGTCCGCGAGTACATCGAAGAGGCCAGCGAAGTGCCGCCGGGTATTCACTACGGCAAGAAGCTGACCATCAACATCCGCAAACCAACGGGAGAATAACACATGGGCGTACTCAAACGTGTACTGGAGCGTAACCGGGCTGAGGCTTCTGTCGCACCTACGGAATGTGACCCTGTAGAGGGTATCATGCGCAGTGCAAACCTGTCGTCGGACGCCTGCACCTACAGCATAGTGCCGATCGAGAACGGGTTCATGCTTGTTCAGACCGACGACACTTACGACAAGATCGCAACCACAAGACTGTGGTTCTACGCCACGCCTAGCGAAGCAGCCAATGCTCTGGCTGCCAAGATCACTGCAGCTCGTATCAAGAAAGGATAACCTGAATGAGCAACATCGTACCGACCAATATCCAGATCCCCGCTCACCTTGCCAACCGTGTTGGCACGGAGTCCAAGCTGGGCGCAAGCATCGCCGCCAACCTGTCCGGTGGTGTGGACTACCCCCGCATCTCCCTCAAGGGCAGCCGGTTCCGCATCGTGGACGGCGGCGCTGAAACCGTTCTGGACATGACCAAGCTCGACGTGATCATCGTCGGGGCCAATGGCAACCTGTCCAAGACCTATTACAGCAGGGCGTGGGACCCGGATCAGGACAAGGAAGCACCAACCTGTTACTCCATGGCTGGCGTTCGCCCCGCCCCGGACGCCGCGCAGCCGCAGTCTACGCTGTGCGCTACGTGTCCGCAGAATGCGTGGGGGTCGAAGATCACCCCCAACGGCCAGCAGATCAAGGCTTGCTCGGACACCAAGCGTCTGGCCGTGGTCGCCGCGCATGACCCGTCCGGTCCCATCTACCTTCTGTCTGTCACACCGGCGGCGCTGAAGGGGCTCAACACGTACCACAAGGACTTGTCCATGCGTGGTATCCCGGCAGAGATCGTCGTGACCACGTTGCAGTTCGACACCGACGCTTCGTTCCCGAAGCTGGCATTCTCGTTCGGCGGGTTCATCTCCGAAGAGGCTCAGAACGAGCTGGAGAACGTGTTCGGCAGTGACCGTGTGCGGGAAATCACTGGCGAAACCGCCGATGAGCCGGAGGTTCCCGAGGCGACCGTGGTGAACAAGCCGCCGCAGGACAAGCCGTCCGTGGTTGCTGAGCCGGAGGTTCCCGGGGAGCCCAAGGCTGAAGCCGCACGTGGGTTCGGTGCTCCTGCCAAGGCAGAGCCCAAGGCTGCGCTGGAGGTTCCCGAGGAGCCCAAGGCAGAGCCCAAGGCAGAGGAGCCCAAGGCTGAAGCTGCACGTGGGTTCGGTGCTCCTGCCAAGGCTGCTCCGAAGGCTGAGGAGCCCAAGGCAGAGCCCAAGGCAGAGCCCAAGGCAGCAGAGACCGTCGAAGCCGGCACGTCTCTGGCCGACCAGATCAAGGCGCTGGTGAGTGGAGGTGCAGATGACTGATACACCGCTCGACTTCGAGAAGGTCGAACTGGTGCGGGACAAGATGCGGCTGACGAAGGGTGACATGGCGCGCTTGTTTGGCGTGTCCCGCGTCACCTACCATCGGTGGGCAGACGGCGGTCCTATCAGGACCGCCAACGCCGACAAGGCCAAGGAGGCGCTGCGCAAGCTGTTGCCTCTGGTGCTCAGCGGAGCATGGCCCCCGGAGGGTGCGGCATCCATGTCCAGCGCACAGCGTATGGATCGGCTACTTGAGCTGATGGGACAGTCCGAGTAGACTACATCGAAGGGGAGGCACACGCCTCCCCTTCGGTCACTAAGAGGCATCATACATGAATACGTTGGAGTTCCTTCAGCGTGTTCTGCCGAGCCGGGGGGTGTACTGCTCTCTGGTACTGGGTGCTAACGGGAGCAAGCGCCAAGGGTTTTACGACAGCATCCAAGAACTATCCGACGCTGTCATAGATAAAGACCAGAACAGGCAGAATACGTACTTCGCCATATCTGCGCTCAAAGAGCGTGGGAACCGCAAAAAAGCCAACACTAGGGAATGCAAGGTACTGGCCCTTGACATAGACTGTGGGACCAGCAAGCCATACACCGACTGGAAACAGGGACTGGTGGCACTCGGGGAGTTCATCACCACAACAGGTATGCCCGCCCCGCTTATAGTCCAGTCGGGCTATGGGCTGCACGTCTATTGGGTACTCGACAGGGCCGTGCCCACGTCCGAGTGGGAGTTTCTGGCCGGGTCACTCAAGGCCGCGGTCACGGAGCACAAGTTCGAAGTAGACGCCGGACTTGTGGCCAACCCGTCACTGGTGCTACGCCCGGTGCGCACTCACAACTGGAAAGATCTGCAGGCACCGAAGCCCGTCAAGGTATTGCTGGACGGTGGGGATACCACTGTCGAGACAATCAGGAGCGTGTTGTCACGCTACAAGCCGGTAACAAGCCCCAAGCAAAACACACCTGCATCCCCAAAGGGTAGTCTGCTCAGTAAGTTAGCGGTGTCTTACGACGCGCCGCCCGCTTGCAGTGAACCGATCGTCGCCAAGTGCGCCCAAGTCGAGTGGGCGGTCAACAACCAAGCCAGTGTCCGGGAACCCGAGTGGTACAACCTGATCGGGCTCGCCGCGTTCTGCGAAGACCCGGAAGACACGGCCATCGCATGGAGCAACCAGCACCCCGACTACTCCGAAGAAGCCACGCTCGGCAAACTCAGGCAGTGGCAGGCTCAGGCTGATGGACCAACGACCTGCAACAAGTTCGAGTCAGACAATCCGGGTGGCTGCAAGGGGTGCCCTCACGCCGGGAACATCGGCAGCCCCATCAGGCTGGGTGTTCGGTACACTCCCGTGGACACTACCGCTACCGCCCCCGATGAAGTCAGCACCGAGGTCGAGATACCCAAGCCGTTCAAGCGCACGACCCGTGGTATAGTGGTCACCATAGACGATGTAGAAACCGTGGTGACAGACTTCGACATATACCCCGTGAGCTATGGTTACGACGAGTCACTTGGCTACGAAGTGGCACAGTTCATGTGGGACCGCAGGCATGTTGGGTGGAAGGTGCTTACCATACGCCAAGCATATATGGCGGACGGTACGTACAAAGAGTTTGTCGGCACCATAGCAGACCAAGGGGTAGTGCTAGAGACCCGTAAGCAGACGGAGTATTTCCAGATCATGTTGCGCGCATACATGAACAAGTTGAAGCAGGTCAAGACGGTCACAGACTTGCACTCCACCATGGGTTGGAAGGACGGTTTCAAAGCGTTCGTGCTGGGGGACAGTATATATAGGCGCGAAGATAGTGGGCGGGTAACCGTCGAGCACATCCGCCTAGCCTCCAGATCAACCAGAGCATCTGACGAGATGTTTGTGACGGGCGGCTCGCAGGCCGCATGGTATGCGGGCACGGAGGCCATCACGTCAGCGGGGCTGTACGCGCACCAGTACTCCATAGGGGTGGGCCTGTCGTCGGTGTTGTTCGCCTTCACCGGGCTCAAGGGTGTGACCATCTCGTTCTACGGCCCGTCGGGGAGTGGCAAGTCGCTGGCGCAGTACATGCAGCAGTCGATATGGGGAGACCCCGAGAAGCTGCACTTCCAGTCCAAGTTCACACAGAACACGTTGTTCAACAGGTTCGGCACCTACGGCAACCTGCCCATGACGGTGGACGAAGCCACGCAGATGACCGACAAGGACGTTGGGGACTACCTGTATTGGGTAAGTCAGGGGCGCGACAAGGCCAGACTGAGCCGCAACGCCGAGGAGAAGGCCCCCAGAGAGTGGGCCCTTACCTCTACGCTCTCCACCAACAAGCCCATAGCCAGCAAGCTGATCGCGCACGGCAACGAGACCGATGCACAGCTTGCACGACTGCTGGAGCTTCATGTACCGGCCTCGCCGCTGCTGGCTTCCAACTCCGATGTAGGCCGCAAGTTCTACCAGCTGTTCACCGAGAACTACGGGTGGGCCGGGCGCGAGTTCCTTCGCTGCCTCATGGTTCTGGGTGAGAGTGGCATACGTGCAGCCATGGCGCAGGCGGCCGACGAGTTCAAGCAGGAATACGGCAACAGGTTCTCAGGTGTCGAGCGCTACTGGGAACAAGCGGTCGTCCTTCCCTACACAGCCATCAAGCTGGCGCGCAAGTGGGGTTTGGTCGCGTTCGATGAAGCCAAGTGCATCGGCTGGGTGCTCAGTCAGATCGAGGACATGCGCCAGACCGTGGTAGACAACCAACTGGATATGTTCGACATGGTGTCCGAGTACATGAACGAGCACGGCAAGGAGACCCTGCGCATCTTCTACACCCCCGGCCAGCCTGCGTACTTCGACGCCATGTCGCTGCCACGCGGCGCGATCCGGGTGCGCATCAATGGCTTCCGCAAGAGCAACAGCACAGACTTGTTTGGCGGTGTTGTGCTACTCGACCGCACGCACTTCCGGCAGTGGTTCGCACAGCGCGGCGGCAACCACCGGGAGTTCATCGCCACCCTCACCAAGGACGGGGCCAACGCCACGCCCAAATCGCAGAAGGCGTCGATGGGTAAGGATACCCCCTTGTCCATGCCCCAGAGCTACGTGATCGGGATAAACCTCAACCACCCGCGCATGAAGGGTGTGCTGGGCGCTACCGAGCAGGCTCTGGACGACATGATACTGGGCGATCTGGCGGCGGTGTGACAGCCTACTCCGAGATACCCATGATGCGGACGAACTTCTCCAGCCTGCCTTGCTGGTCCTTGGGGAGATTGCCAATCGTCCTGCCCATCATGGTGTTCTTGGCTTCAAGGTAGCGACGGTTGGCGTTCTTGTCGAAATTCCTGATGCGCATACCGGAGTCGCGGTTCATCTTATTGAAGTCCCGCACTTCCTGCTTGATCTCCCGCGCACGAGCGTGGTTACCCGCCATCTTGTGCTGGATATACGCGTTGTAGAATGCCGCCGAAATCTCCGACTGGCCCGCCGTCATCCGCCGAATGACGGCGATGGTCCGGTACTGGTTTGCCACAGCGGCTGGGTAAAACCCGATCACGCGACCCAAGACCGACAAGGCTACATCGTCCCTGTCCAGCACGTACCCCCGCTTGTCCACCACTGCTCCGGCGGTGCTGTATGCCACTGCGTCTGCGACAGACCTGACCATCGTGGCGGGTGCGACACGCAGGGCGTCTTCGATCGTGGCAGGCTTGTCGCTAAGCCCCAACTCGTATGTCAGCGCCCCGAGCAGACCTCCGGCCATCTTGAGCGAAGCCTCGATAAACCCACCCGCCGGGCCAAGTATCTCAAAGAGGGAGTGGAGTGTGCCGCCGTCGGTGCTGGGCAACAGCAGGTCCGTGCCGGGCAACATGTTGCCCACTGCTGTACGACTGCCGACATCCCAGCCCAGCCAGCTATTAAGCGCACCGTTGGCGACCAGATCGCCCAACCCCGGAAGGAACTCGTCCAGCGCTTCCATCATCTCCAGCCGGATGCTCGGCATCCTGCCACCGAAAAACACACTTGATACCGTATCGACTAGGTCTTCGCCGTCTTCCTCGAACGGAACGCCGCCCAGCCCTGACAGCAGCATCAACGAGCCAAGCATGAACATCTGGCTCTTACGGTCCAGATTGCGCATCAGCTGCACCGACATGGTGGGGAACACCTTGTACATATACAGCAGGGACAGGCCGTGGCCCCGGAACGTGGCGGGACGGTTCAGCACCGAGTACTCTCCGAGCGTATCTTCCACGGCCATGACAGCAAAATCTGTTGCCATGCGCTGTGCTTCGGCGTCGGTGTGGCCGGCACCCTTGCTGCTATCATACTGGAGGCGGTACGCGGCCAGCAGTGCGGTCCTGCGCGATGCCTGCTCCGTGCGGTTGAACGCGGACATGATGGCGTCGTTGATCTTGCGCCAAGCGCCCGACTTCATGCGCCCTCTGGCGCTACTCTGCAACGAGTTGGTGAGTGCTGGCTGCCCAACACCGTTGGCGATCTGCTCCGACAGGAACACTGCCTCGTCCTTGGTCAAGCCGGACCGCTTCAGCACAGCAGTGGGACCTTCTGCCAAGTTCTTGTAGTACATGGAGGTCTCGGCCATGTTGCTGAACGCCGCTGGTATACCGCCATCCTTCATGGCCTTGAACAAAGCTGCCATGGATGCGGCTTGGCCGAACCCACCGCCGAACCCGGTCTTCTCGTTGTAGCCGGCAAGGTAATGCTGGGTGTTGGTGGGAAGCGACAGGATGTTGAGGGACGCCGTTGCGAGGGATGCGCCCAGCTGCATCATGGCGATCATCGACCGGAGCCGCGCCACCCGCTCACCGGAGTCCGTGTCTGCCTCATCCAGCAGCTTCTGGCTCTCCATGAACGTCAGGGTGCGGGCCAGCTCGTTGTAATACCGGTTGCCGAACCGGGTTTGGGGGCCTGTGGCGGCATCGCGGTTGGTGGCGTCCACCATACCCTTGTAGGTGTGGTATGCCTTACGTGCTTCGTTGACAGCCCTCTTGTCTGCTGACGGGTCTGAGGAGATGGTTTCGTACCTATTCTTCAGGTAGTCCAGCTTTAGCGTACCGTCCGGCATACGCTCTTCCGCATTCCACAGTTCCTGTGTTTCACGGATGCTGCGGTCCATCAGTCGGTCCAGATCGGGGCGAACCTCCGTCTTGGCGATGATGGATGCCTGCCCTTCGATGAACTCCGCAGCGGCGCGGCCTACATCAGGGTCAGCGCCCGGCACATTGCGGAAGGTCAGCCGTTTGCGGGCGCTGTCGTTCTGCTTGGTCAGGGTAACCATGACCTCTTCGTGCTTGGCAGTGTCGAGCGCGATTCCAAACCGGCGCAAGCCACCGATAAACTCGTTGAGGTTTAGCTGCGGGGGTGCGGCAACACTGTCCAGCGCTGCTTCCGCTACCACGTCGAGCCGCACATCTTCGGACAGCACGAACCGGCCCTCTGCACTATTCCACACGGGTGCGCTGACGCGGACTGGCCTGCCGTTATCATCCACCAGCAGGGTGCGAATGTCTGCTGCCAGCTTATCAGCCAGACCCTGCGTCTCGACCTGATGGAACGACATCTGGCGGAGGAACTCTTCTGGCACCTTGAGCACATTGCCCGCTGCATCCTTAGCCTGCATACGGACTTGGAACTTACCACGGCGGACGAAGGGGATGTACGCACCTGCGAGGTTCTCAGCCGCCTGCGAGCTGCCGTCCCGCGCGCTGCCCATATCCTGCGAGATGTTCTTGATGGCATTCTGGATAACGAACGACTGGTCCACGTCCATGGGCGCTTGCACACCGGACACGTTGCTGCTGCCATCCCGAGTCACGCGGTTCGGCTCGAACCGGCTCTTCATGTCTTCCAGCTGGCGGCGGATCTCGTCCCGCTCACTCTCTGGGAAAGCCTCGACCACAGCGTCGTGCAGGTCCGTACCTCTGGACAGCATGGCCCTGTTGACATCCTCCAAGAATTTCATCGCAGCCGCACGCTTCTCGGTGCCGGCAGCGGATACCTCGTTGGTGGTCATGTCCGAGAAGCGCTGGTTGACGCGCATGAGGAACGCCCGGTCCGTGTCAGTCAGACCACCCCGCATGGCCTCGCTGACGGTAGCCATCTGGCCGTCCACCACCTTGTTGTGGGCCCTGTGCTTGGCAACAACGTGCTGGACCACAACGTCGTCCACCGCATCGCGCAGCTCTTTATAGGCCCGCCAACGGCGACCGTCTTCCTTCAGGTCCGGGACACCCGGCACCTGCTCGGCATAGGGCTTCTGGTACGTGCCTGCATCCAGTGCCCGCCGGGCCACACGCTCCGCCTGCTGCACCGCCCTGTCACGAGCCTTGGTTGCCTTGTCGGTGTCTTCGGGGGTCACGGAGTTCCGCACAGCTTCCCTGTACTCGTCCTCCGCCTTGGCGACCGCCGCGTTCTTTTCTTCCTCGATCAGCCTGCGGCCTTCGTCGTCCAACGGGGACTCCACGAAGCTGGTGATGGTGAACCCATCCCTAGCTTCTTCGAACGTGAGGCGGCCTTTCTCCTGCAGAATTGCGATGAGTTCTTTGTTGGTCTTGACCTCTCCGTCCTCGTCGTACACCAGTGCACCAGCACCGACGCGCTCGGCCTCGGCCTTGACTTCGGCAGGGGTCGGGTCCAATCCAGCCGAGCGCATCTCTGCTTCGACCTTGGCTTCCTTGAGCCGACGGTCTTCCTTGAAGGCCGCCGCCACGTCGCGCTCGACATTCAGCAAGTTCTTGTTACGCGTATGCATGAGCAGGGTGTCGACCTGCGCCTTCTCGGCCTTGCGCAGACCGCCAGTCAGAACGGTGCCGCTGACCTCGAACGCCATATCCAGATACGTACGCATGGTCTCGTTGGACCTATTCTTAATGGCCATGGCGCGGCGGTTGGCCGTAGCCAGCAGCTGGTATCCGCGCTTGAGGCCGGGGTTCTGCTTCGCCCGGTAGTTGGACAGCGAGAGCGTGCTGGCCTTGAGGCGGTCCCACAGGTCCGCTGCATCGCCCATGATCCGCTTGAAGTCGTTGGGCTCGCCCAGATCGTACTCGGGGCGCATGGTGCCCGCCGCAGCGCCGAGACCGTGCATGGTCTCCACGGTGGCAAAGCGGCCCGTGCCATCCACGTCTTCCCCGTGCCCCATGCGGTACAGGCGGTCGGCCATCTCACCGATGTGATACTGACCCTGCACGCTGCCGCCCTTGGCGTACCGACGGGCCTGCCCGACGATGTAGCGAGCGCCTTCGTCTCCGAACTGCACCCCGATCTTGTTCAGGGCGTCCTTGATTACCCGCCACACCCTAGCGATGAGGTTGAGGTCCAGCACAGCAGCGTAGTCGGACAGGTATTCTTCCGTCGCCTCCGCCTTGGACATGCCACGGCTCTGCATGGCCATGTCGACTTCCGACTGGATAATGGGGCTAAGGTTATAGACCTCCTCCATCAGAGCGTTGAACCGGCGCTCGTCGATCAGACCACGCAGCCCGGCATGGCCCAACACTTCATGGGCCAGTGCCATGCGGACCTCGGCCGGGTCGCTCATGCGATCGGTGAACAGCAACACGTTATCGGCGTCGAACGAGTACCCGGCGGCGACCATGTCATCGAAGTCACCCTGCGGCCTCGCAGCAGCAGCGGCTGCATACAGCTTGGGGGCACGAGCCTTCAGGTCCGCTTGGTTCCTGAACACACCCACCTTGGGCTTGATCGCCAGCTTGGACATGAACGTCTTGGCGATCATCTTGGCCTTGCCCAGATTTACCGGGGACTCCACCTTGTCGAGACCTGCCAGCTTGGTGCGGCCAGTGCCGTCCTTGGGCGAGTCCTTGCGGGCAATGACGCGCTTGCCCTTCACTACCTTCGTGTTGAAGAAAGCAGCGTCGGTGACAGGAGCTAGGTACTCGCTGTAGTGCACATCACCTATGTACTGCGACCGCAGTATCTCCTCTGCTTCGGCTTTGTCTTTAGCTTTGGCCACCCGGGCCTTCATGGCCTTGTCAGCGTCGAGCAGCTTGTTGCGCTCGCGGGTAGTCAGCGTGGGGTCACCCTTCTCTACCGCTGTCTTTATGACAGTGAGGCCCTTTACCTCAGCAAAGTACACGTTCGCAGCCTGTTTCGCGGAGAGTCCTACCCTCTCCTCAGACGCCTTCGTGCTTTCGTACATGATGCGCGCTGTTGCCAGCGTTTCTTCCGCGTCCGCGTCCCGATTCTTGTGGGTAGCATATTCGTGCAGGAACGCCTCGGCCCGGCCCTCAGCATCCTTGGCTGCTTTGGACTTACTGGTCCACGCGTCCCCCTCGACAACGGCTATCAACTCTGCCAGCTGCTCTATACGCTCATCGTACGATACCGGGTTCTGCACCGCCTCTATCGAGGCAAGGACAGATTCTACGTAGCCATCAATGTCGGTGTCATCGACAGCGTCGGGGTCTGGCGCATCTTCTATCGTCGCGCGGCGTCCGGGGCCGGCCCTGACAATTACCGGCGCAGCGTCCGCACCTGAACCCGTGGGCTCCAGCTTGTATTCACCATTACCCTCGACCACGGTGTAGTTCCCGGTGGCGCTGCTATCCACGGCCTTGGCCGCGTGGTTCATGGCCTGCTGTATCTTGGCTTCGGTTTTGGCGATGAGGTCAGTGGCCTGCTGGGCGAGCCTTACCAGCCCGGGGATTTTATCGGTGCCCTTAAACTCCGCTTCCGCAATATCCAGTTTCGTCTGCGATGCGATGTCTTTAGCCAGCGTCTCTATATCGTGCACCTTGCTCGCGGCATCCGATAGTGCGGCTTCCGCCTCTGTCACGGCCTTGCTTGCCTCGTTTTTGTGCCGACCAGAGCGCTTCCTGTCACTGGGGTCGTCCAGCTCAACAGACGTTTCGGCCAGAGCCTCAGCTCTGGTAGCCAGTTCGTACGCTTCCTCGGTCTGGTTGATACGCTCTTTCAGCTCCGCCGCTTCGGTGCGGGCCCGCTTTACCATATCGTCCATAAGCACCTTGGCCGCCGCTGCTGCAGAAGCCTTGAGGTTATCCGCTGCTGTTATAGCGGACGCCTTGCGGCGGTTGCCCAAATTGGTCAGGTCAGCCGTACCCTTGGCCTCGGTACGCTGCAAAGCCGCGTCTGCCTTGTCCGAGTTCCGGTCTTGCCCGTCACGAACCTTCTTGGCCGTGGCGTTCAGCGTTTTGTTGACGAGTTTGTTATCCCCCTTGGTGAAACCACCCGTCGGGCGGTCGTCGCCCGCATCGGCACGGTTCTGGGCCGCGCGTGCGTTTACACTAGTGTCTTCATCCGGAGCGGCTTCCCGGGTTTCGGTTACATCTACCTCTGAAGTCGCATCTGCCTCACTGTCCGAGCCTTCGCTAACCGCAGCTATAAAGTCCGCCACTAGGGCCATGCCCTCGGGTGTGGTTCCCCCCGCTGCCACGTAGGCTTTCTGTGCTGCCTCTAGGTTGTTCTGAGCACGCTCGTGCGTAGACTCCAGCTTCTTGAGCTTGTCCGGGTTTAGCCCCGTCGCATCATCGAGAGCCTTCTTGGCTGCCCTCTCCTCCTTGGTGGCCTCGTCCAGTTTCTCTTTGGCGTTTTTGAGCGCCTTCTGTTTATTGCTAGTGACGACCTTGTTGTCTTTGTCCGCCACAATCTTCCTGATCTCGGCGGTCTGTTTGGCGCCCTTGGCCGCCTTGTCGGGCTCCTCCTTCAGCGTATACTTGGTCACCAGAGGGGCGGCAGCGGGCTTCTCAGCAGGTTCTGCCTCGGACTCCGGTGTGGGCTTCTCAGCGGTCTTCTCAGCAGGTTCTGCCTCGGACTCCGGTGTGGGCTTCTCAGCGGTCTTCTCAGCGGACTTCTTCTTCTTCTGCTGGGCTCTCAGCTTGTTAGTAGCGGTCTTCTTGGCCTTCTTGGCCTTCTCAGCAGCAGCCTTATCAGCAGCAGCCTTATCAGCAGCAGCCTTATCAGCAGCAGCCTTGGCCTCCCTGCGCAGATTAGCCGCTTGCACACTTACCCTTGTGCGTAGCTTCTTGTACAGCTCCGCATTCGCAGTCCCTTTCTGCACCGCTTCCTGCCACTGGGCCTTTGCTGGTGCAGTCAGGTCTTCAAACGGCCTAAGGTCGGTGCCCTGTAGTTTAGAGGGGTCCTTCCCGTCGATCACTTCCTGCCGTATATCTTCCCACACATCCGGGGCATTGGCCTCCGCTGAGCGCCTCTTTATCTCGTCTCCAACCTTGGACTTTCTGACCCTTCCGCGCATGGTTTCGTACATATTGCCCAACACCGTAGGCGATTCATTCGCGGCTACAGCGGCGTTCCACTCCATCTGGGCATTCTTGTTGAGGTCGCCATATTCGCGTACAACCCTGCCCTTCAGCAGGTCCTTTTGGGTATCGTCCCATGCAGCTTTGCCATCAAACGCACTACCTGCTTGTTTAGCACGCTGCTTCTCAGCTGCGTCAACCTCTGTCTGCCGCTGTGCCGATGCCGCAGCCTCTGCTTGCTGAGCCTGCCTAGCAGCCTCCGCTGCCTGCTCAGCCGCTGCTTGCTGAGCCTGACTAGCACGCATAGCCTCTGAGAACGCACTGCCCATGGTCGTAGGGGTGTCGAAGTCGAACGCCTGCTGTCCGAGAGCCTCAGCCTCGGCACGGCTAAGCTCCTCCGGCTGGGGGGCCACAGGGCGTTCCAGCAGCGGGAGACGTTCTCCGGTGATGCGGGCGCGAGTGGCCACATCCTGCCCGACCTCGGACGGTGTGAACGGCAGCTCACCCTGACCGGGGAACAAGTCAGCCTGACGCTGCTGCGGGGTGGTATCCGGGGGGATGACCGGCGGGATCGGGCCAGCAGGCCGCACACCAAGCTGCTGTGTCGTGGGGAACATCTCCGCCTGCGGAGCTTCTTCGGTGAACCCCGGTGTCGTCGGGCGTGGCGGAGTCGGGATGTTCGTTGACGGAGGCGCACCATTGGGAGTGCCCAGCAAGTTGACCGGCTCGCCCGGGTCCATGGCTGCCTGTTCGTCGCGCGGCTTGATGGTGATGCCGCCTTCGAGCCCGTTTGCTTCCTTGTTGTCCCTGCGGATTTCCGCCAGCTTGCCAATGCCGCTGGCAGGGCCAGCCATACCAGCGCCAGCCAAGAAGCTGATGGCTACTTCTTCGCCATACTTGGCCATTACCAGTGGTGCGAGGATAGCCAGTTCGTAGTCGTTGAGCTGCTTGCGCAGCTCAGGGTCAAACACGACCTTGTCGGCAACCAGTGCCAGTGCTTCGGCGGTGCCTTCCGCCGTCGCACCGCCAGCGGTCGCCAGTCCGACTTTCTTGAGCCGCTTAGCCCCTGTCACCTTCTTCGCGGTCGACTTGGCGATGGCAGAGGTCAGACCTTTGCTAGCGGTCTGCCGGGTGGCGTCCGTGACCAGCCGCTTGAACATGGGGCTTACGGCCTTGACCACCACACCAGCGCCGACCGACTGTACAGCAGTCTTGAACACAGACGTGTTGATGATGTCTGCCTGAACGTCGGGGTTATCCGTGTCCAGACCTCTGGTCTTGGCCTCCTCGAACGAAGAGTTGTACTCACTCGGGAAGATGGACAGCGCCAGACCAATAGCGCCACCGGCTACAGTGCCTATGGCCGTACCAACCGGCCCAGCGATAGTGCCGATGGCACCGCCCAGCTTGGCGAATGCCAGCGATGAGCCCACGGCGGTTACAAGTGACGGTGCGCTACCCTCGATGGCGTCTTGCACCTTGCCGCTGAACGACCTGTTGGCGTCGATGGCTGCAGAGCGCGCCTGCTCGTCTTCGGACAGGCCGATACTCTGTCCTGCTTCGATCAGGTCAGCGCCGGTCTCGGGAGCACCTTGGCTGTCGAGAAACTGCCCCGCACCTGTTACATAGCTGGACGCCAAATCCTGCGCGCCGGTAGCAATCTGATCCAGTGTTCCGCGCGGCTCTGCAATACTGCGGAGGTAATTGCTGTAGTCGGTCAGCGGCACCGGCATCCAGTCGGCGGCTGGCGTCTTGGGGGCATTGGGCTTGTTGATGAGCGCCTGACTGTCGAGCGCTGCCTTGTACTCATCGCGCCCGAACTCCACGCCCCCCACGGAGAACTTGCCGAGGCTACGGCTGTAGAGCACTCCGCCGACGTTCTTTGCCGGCGTCTTCAGCCCTGCACCCCTGATCTGGTTGAGCGCGCGCTCTCCGATGAGGGCGGCGTCCGCAGTGTTAGGCGCTACGCCAGTGGCCCCCAGTGACGGGAGGTTGCTGCGCAGGCCCGGGCGGCCAGTGTACAGGTCGTTGTCCATGGCGTTCCTCAGCGTTGTGCCGCTCTGGAGGGTGCGATCTACCATCTACTCGTCGTCCGCCTCTTCGTCAGGGAACGGGGTGTATCCCGCAGCGCTTCCGTCGAACGGGCGGAGCACCGCCTGTAGACTATCGTCGTCGCCCTCTTGCACGTCGGCCACGAACAACCTGCCCCCCACACGGACCACCAGCTCGCCGTTTGGTGCGGTGCCCATGGGCTTGTGCCCCTGCTCGACCAGCGCTGCCCTGACCTCCGCCAGCCGCTCGGCTGCCGCTGCCTTGAGCGTGGCTTCTAGGGACACGATCTGCACCTCCCGAGCGTGTTCGGCGTTTTTCGCTACGATCTGCGCTTGCATCTGTGCGTAGGCCGTGTCGTAGGCAAGCCGCATCCGGGTGACCGCCTGCTCCATGGGGATGGCTTCTTCCGTGAGTACGCCGTCGCGGTACACGTCGATCGTGCCGTCGGAATATGGCTTCACCTCGACCACCGCGTCCGGATCATTCTCCTGCAGGAACTGCTGGTACGGCCCGAAGTTCTGGTTGCTGTGCATCTCCGAAATCATGACCATGCCCTCTGCGAACATGAGGTCCGCGTCTATCCCACTCAGCACGTTGTAGGCTTTCATGGCCGAGCTCACGTCACCCACCGCCGCGTAGTACTCCGCCGCCGCCCGCGTTGCCCGGCGGGAAGCGATGGTCTTGTCGAGCACCGACTGCGCCAGACGTGGCTCGCCAACAAACGCCGCACTCAGGTCGCCCGGCTGCAAGCCAGTCTTCTTGGCAGTCTCAGCTACCTCTGTCTTCGAGTCCACGACTTCGAGGTCCCCACCGAGCACCGTGGTTGCCGAGGTAATCTCGGACTCAGCCGAGGCCAAGGTGGCTGCGGTCGACACCCCCGACTTGGAGGTCTTGACCGGCTCAGGGCCACCAGCGGGCTTCGGCCAATCCTTGGGCGGTACACCTTCTGCCTTCATGGCACCGTAGAAATTCTTGTACCCACCGTAGGCAGCCACGATCTCGTCGAGCTTGTCGTCGTACGCCTTGGAGGCAGCCGAGCCGGTGCCCTTTGCCTCTGCTGCAGACTTGAGCGAGCGCAGGGTCTTCAGGTCCTGCTGCGGACCCAGAGTCACCGGAGGCACAGCCGCCGACTGCGGCATGGCCTGCAGATCAGAGGGCGTAAGAGCGTATGGATTAGCTGCGGCGGGCGCACCGACCTGTGTAGCTGCGGCGGGCGCACCGACCTGTGTAGCTGGCGCAGGCAAGTTGTCGTAGAAACCGCCCACGGCAGTAGTCAAAGGCGACCCCGCCCGCAGCGAGGGGGCAACCTGCACCCCGGGGGCATACATACCCGGAGTACCCGGGCCAGAAGCCGTCGGCGTATTGTGCATGAGTGCTTCGCGCATGGTCACGGTGGAAGTCATACCGTCCACGCCCGGGCTACGCCCGACCGGGCGAGCCTCCGCAGCAGCCGCCGGAGAGGTAACCCCTACTTTGCCCGCACCGGGAGCGCCGCCGGGAGCTGCCGTGCCGCCTTTTGTCGATGGGGCGGTCACAGACGCGATCGGCCCGCCACCCTCCACAGTAAACTTGATGTTCGGGTACTTACCAGACACGGGTTTACTAGGGTCGAGCGGCTGGTACGCCGCCTTGCCCTCAGCAGCATACTTTGCCGCCGCAGCCTTCTTCTCCGCTGCATCCCGCATGGCCTGCTCACCAATCTTGACCCTCAGTTTGGTGGCGTCCGTAGCCGCTTTCTGGGCCTTGCGATTGCCTTCCCGCGTCGTGGCGTCGATCAGGGCTCCGCCCACGCCCACGCCTGCACGGCGTCCCGGTCCGCCCAGAACCCGCGATCCACGGCCCATGTTAGTGACAGTGACAGCCATTGCAGTATCCTTTACGCGACCGACCCAAAGAGCTTGGGCGCTACACCAGCAGCGATGTTGACCAGATCTTCCCGCGTCTGCCGTTTGCGCTCCGCCAGCTGTTCTGACAGGGCGAGCTGCAGCCCGCCCGCCTTATCGGGAGCTGCCTTTGGCAGAGCGTTCAAGCCAGCCGCCTGAAGGTTGAGCTGCGTAGCCCTGCCGCGCCGCTCTTCGGCTGCCGCTGCGGTAGCCCCTGCCTGAGCACTGCCGATACCGGCACGTCTGCGGGCCGCACGAGCTTCGTCGTCTGTGACGCCACGAGTGTTATCCGCCAGCTGCCGCTCCGCTGCGATCTTGGTTTCGGCAAACGCCTGCTGTGGGTTGGGGGCCTGCTGCTTGGCTTGCTGCAGGAAGTCTCTCGCGCCCTGAAGCTGCTCTTCGAACAGAGCCTGATCTGTCGCCGCCAGCTGGTTCAGCTCTTGGCGGCGTTGCGCCACCAGTGACCGCTCTTGAGATGTCAGGCCGTCGTCCTGACCAGATGCCGCCAGCAACGTGATGCGCGCCAGCGTGCTGGGGTCGGTCAACGCGTTGATACCTGATTGTAGAATGCCGTCGGCACCCTGCTGCAGAGCAGAGCCCAGCCCAGCGCCAGCGCCTGCACCGACCGCTGCGCCGTTAGCCGCCACGGCGGCTGCACTGGGAGCCGCTACACTAGCGGATACCGGGGGCAGCCCTCCCGCGACTGCGGTGCCGCCTCCACCTGCTGCGCCTCCTGTTGACCCGGCAACGCTAGCAGGAGAACCGAACCCGGCGGCCCCAGCTCCAACTGCGCCGAACAGGGCACCTCTGCCCACGTTCCCGCCAGTCAGGGCAGCGTTGGCTGCGCCGAGTCCAGCTCCCACGAGCCCCGCGCCGACCACGCCTCCTACGGTTGCAGCAGTGGCGGCACTCAGGCCGGCCGATGCTGCAACACCGGCAACAGCGCTGCTGAGCCCTATAGAGGCCGCGATAGCGGGCGCTGCAAATGGGATGGCTACAGAAGCGGCCACGCCCACGACAGTCAGTAGACCTTTGCTCATACGGACCTCCTAAAGAGCCATTCTTACATATGAGCACGAGTTGGTGAAGCCGAATCTGCTCATGTAGATTTTCGCCAGTCGGTGCGGTGCATACGCACTGACGTGTGTGCACCCGTTGGCCTTCAACCAGTCTAGTACGAACTGCCAGTATGCAGCCTTGAACCGCATTAGGTGCTCACCAGCCATGGTTATGATTTCCGCACCTTTGTGCCCGTTGGCCTCGGTGAATTGCAGGGCTATTACGCACCCGGGTTCGTCGTCCACAGTCCCGACGAATATAGCACACATACCGGCCACGGCCAGCGCGTACACATCTCCGGGGCATATGTCGTTATAGCCTAGATCATTGCCTTCACAGGCTGATTGGACCATAGGCTCTAGCTTGGGCCACAGCTCCATAACCTGCTCGGGTTCGAGCATATCAAGTCTTAGCGTTGCCACCTTTGCCATCGCCCTCGTAGTTGGCCAACATCTTGTCGAAGAACTCGCGCCCCTTCATCTCCACCACGTGCTTGGGGATGACGTACTCACCCTCGTGTGCAGTGATGGGCACCGGCGCATCTGACGCGCCGCGTACGGTCCCGCCGTCTTCCAACGACTGCTGGGGTTTCGCCCCCTGTTGCGCGGCACGGCCAGCGATGATGATGGCGATCATGAGCCCTTGGTCGTACTCCTGCGGGGCGTCCTGCTCGGCTACCACGCCCTGCGCAATGGCGAACTGCCTGATCTGCGGGTAGGTGCCGGGGTTGCGCAGCACAGCCGTAGCAAGCTGTAGCAGCGTGTTGAGCTCCTGCATCGTAAGTTCGCCGGACGCCACAGCCTGATCCACAGCCATCTTGATCTGCTGGACCATCTGCGGGTTGTTGGCGATCATGTCTTGGATCTCGCGCTCCACGATCTCGGGAGACATGGGCTGCGGTGCCTGCCCCTGCTGGAGCCCGGGGCGCGCAGCGGGGTAGCCGCCGGGGCCTACCGCACCGCCAACCTCGTAGGAAGGGGGCCGCTGAGTACCCATGGTCGCGCCCATCGCCTGCCCCAGCCCAGACCCCGGAGCCTGTACGGGCGGAGTGGGGGTTGCCCCCGCTTCCTGCAGGGCGCGGAAGAACCCCTGTCGTACGTTATTCTGCATGTTCCTTATCCTCTCAACTGCACGATCAGGACTTCTAGGGTAGCGCGGATATTGGCCACGTCGTTGGCCAGTGATTGTATATCCTCAAGCGCTTTGACGTAGTCTTCCAGTACGGGAAGGTTCGTCCCGCTTATGGTGACACCCGAACCGCCGGCAGATAGACGAGTCATCCTCTGCGCTGGCGGGGTAGATACCGTCAGGCTGGCCCGCGTCAGGGCCGCGCTGGCCAGATCGGATTCCCCACGCTGCGCGGTCAGTAGCTCGACATTCTGCTTGATCGCATCAAGCATCTGCAGCTGCCACAGATCTACGCCCGTCTGCGGAGGCGTGGGGATAGCGGCATACTTTGTTGATAGAGCCATCAGACGGTCCTGAGACTTGTTGGGGTTTCCGCGAACTTGGCGCTCTTGACGCGCACAGAAGCATACAACCCAAACTCGAAGGAGTCACTCTTGTAGCCGGTAGGTAGCCTGAACAGCGCACGGCTACTGAGCGCCTGCTCGAACACAAGAGTGCCGTCGACCCACAGTTTAAGAGTCACACCGCCATCGGCATCCCACAGTGTGGCAGCGGTCTCCCACGTATCGGTGTAGCCCTCCCATACGGGAGAAGTAGCGGCGTAGTCCGCATCTACACGGCCCGCCCCGATATTAAGGGGGTTCTCCGTTTCAACAATCTTGGATACCCAGCTATACTGCTGATTAGGTTGTCCTAGCTGATCCCACTCATACACGTCTCCAGCGATGCCGGACGCGAAGAACAGCCCGTCGCTGCGATAATCGTACCACATGGCCGTTGGCAAGTCGTCCGTGGTCAGATCGACCAGTACGCCGCCCGTCTGCAGTCGCTCGAACGTGAAGCCCGCCGTGCTGTGCCAAGCGAGGTATTCGTCCCTGTAGGCCGCAGCGAATATGGTCGATGGGTCCAGCAACGTGTTCCATGTGTCCGTGTCGTGCAGCGCATCAGTGATTAGCTGGGGTCCAGCCACCGTGGAGTACGCAGCGAGCCCACCATGCGTGGAGTACACCACGCCGTAACCCATGTTGGTGATGCTACGCTTGCTGATGCAGGGGAACCGGGCATCTACGCGTATGACACTGAGCACAGCCGGGTCCGTGCCAGCCACGATGTACGGGTAGCTCTCCGTCATCACCAGCAGCTGCCCGGAGAACACGGCCAACCCCACTATGTCGTAGGGTATGGTTTGGACGTAGGACCTAGGCCACGCATGGTACTCCCGGGGCTCCGAGAAGAACAGCTGGTTGCCTACAAACCCTACCAAGGTGTCGTTGTTATACGTCACCAGTCCGGACAGCGTTGGCGGGGGGGCCTCGAACTCGTCTGTGTCCAGTATATTGAGGAGGCTGGTGACTGCGAAGTCGTCCGTGAAATCGAACGACGATTCACCCCAGTACCTAGCTGTGGTCGTACCCGGGTTTTCCGACACGTCCTGAAACAGGCTACCAGTAACTGTAGCGACAGCGGAGTCCGCGTCCGTCTGAGCGTATGTGAACGTGTAATCGTCCACGATGGACGCGGGGGTAGCGTCAGCAATGTCGAACGACGCATCCGAGCAACCACCGATCTTGAACACGCTGGTCAAAGACAGGTTGTGTGGCTCCGTCGTAGTCATGGTCACAACGTTGCTGGCTCGTGCGGCCGTGGCCAACGCCACGGGGAACCACAGTGTAGCCAAACGGAGGAAAGCCGTATCCGAGGTAGTCGACAACGTCCGGTACAGCCGGATGCCCCGCACGAAATTCTTGCCCGTAGGCCCAGTAGTAGGCAGGTTGGATACGGTCACCACCTGCCCCTCGCGGATGAACAGGGGCTCAGAGGGCTCAGAGCCAATAGATTCTTCGTTCCACGGGGTGAACCATGTGTACAGGTACGTTCTGGCTTGCGTCTCCCCCGACAGGTCAACGCGCCCGTCGGAGCTGGTCGTAGTGGATGCCTGAAACCCCGGACTGAAGTACGAGAACGACGTATCCGACAAGGACGTGATCTCGATCGACGTAGCGTTGAGGTTGGTTATATCCCACTCGACGTTGCCGCTCGTCGTCGCGGACGTGCTCGACTCCACCTCGAAGTTGTTGGCATCGACTACGGTCGTGACCGTGAACAGTGTGCTGACGCTCGACCCACTGGTGAACCGCAGGAACACCTGAGAAGACGTTGACAGGCCGTGAGCTGTTATGGTCACGGTTATCGTGGTGCCCGACTGGCTGTAGGTGCCAGCCACGTTGGTGAACCCGCTCACGTTGACGAACGCCCCGTTCTTCAGCCCGTGGTCCGTCGATGTGACGATGGTGACCACGCCTGACGAGTCTCTGGCATAGGAGCTGGTGGTCTTGGTCGTGAACGCCGCCGCCGACGTAGTAGGGATCGTATCTGGCAGGGGCAGCCCCAACGTGAAATAATCGACGGGGAACGGCTGCGATCCGGTCGTGGCAAGGGTGTAGTTGGACACCCGGGGCTCGCCGTCACCCGTATAATAGAACCGCTGTTCATCGGAGTCGTCTTCGCCGGCAGGCGTGGCTACGTCCACGTCGGTGTCCCACGCGAGAAACACTCTGGCGTCTGTGTCGGGGTCGTACAGGCCGTACAGGGTCTTAACCTCCGAGCCGGTTAGCCCGTGGTTATCCACCACAACGGGAGCCGGATATGGGATAAGGTCCCCGGAGAACAGCTTGACGTTTGTTGCCGTCTGCGCGTTCATGGACGGCAATTGCTCGGGTGCCACCCTTGGTGCGATACCTTGGAATTTTTCCAGCTTAAGTCCGGGCACGGTTTACTCTCCGGTCAGCCTAGCAGGGCGGTCATCGTTCAATGACCCTGCGGCTTGTGCGTCAAGGATTATGGCCATGCACGCCATGACGTGCGCTTGGTGCGGCTCACCACTCTCGGGGTCGCTGTCTTCCCCCTCCCACATAGCCATCAAATGCCGCATGGCAGCATCGTAGTAGACGGACATCGTTACCCGGTCGTCGCGCCAGTTATACGGACCGTACTTATCCGCACCACCACGCATCACCCGGCCCAGAGGTCTCAGAGCAGTCGTGGGCACTAGGTGCATCGGGTCCTTCCTGACACCGAAAGCAGTCTTGGGGTTCCCATCGGGCAGCCGCCCACCGTGCCCTACCTGCTCCATGTGTTACCTCCGCATTATCTTGTCGCGCATCCCCTGCATGGTCCGCTTGTCCATGGTGCGCGCCACACCATACCCTAGATAACCAGCGCCGAACAGGGCCCAAAGCGCATCGGGTATAGCCATGAGCATGGACTGGATGCCGATCGCCGCCGACTGTACGTGGTCGGGCCACCAGACGCTCAGGATGCCGCCGACGAAACACAGGATGATGACGGCATACATCACATACAGGAAGGTCGGGCGGGCACGGCTGGTCCACGGGTCGCTGCTCTGGGCTTCTGCCATGATAGCGCCCATGGAGATCTTGGCCTCTTCCAGTCGCCCGGTCTGCTCCGCCTGCATGATCTTGACGCGGGCAGCAGCCTTTTCCTCATCGGTCTCGAAGAGGTTGTCGATGACCGTGTCAGCCAGTTTGGCCAAAGGGGACAGGAAGTCCATGTCAGTAATCCCAGATTGTGGGGCGGGGTATCCCGCTGCCGAACAACGTGTCCAGATGGATGAACCGCTTGCTGCCCTTCTGGTTGATACCGATTCCGGTGAACTTGCCATCCAGTGCGTTGAGCAGGGCCCACGCCTTTTCGCCCTGTACACCTATGTCAGCCGCCTTGCCAGAAGCGTGCGTCTGGGTAAACCCCCGGGCGGTGTTGTACTCTTCGCAGCGATAGCCGCTCGTGATCGGGAAGGGGAAGTCGAGATTTGTGCGCAGGTGCTGGAGCCTGAACATGAAATGGTCGTCCATGTCGGCCCGGCCACATCCGCATCTGCACTCGAACTCGGCGCGGGAGAAATTGGGGTAGGCAGCCCAGTCGGTCATAGCGTCAGCCCCGCCAGTGCGCCGAGCACATACAGGGCGACAACCGTCCCGATCATTATCGGCCAGTAAAAGGTTGGCTCCAGCGTGCCGATCACCCGGCGCGTCATCAGCCTCGCATACGGCTCGATGTGGATCATGTAGCCCGCGACAATTCCGGCAACCGCGAAGATCAGCCAGTCGGCCCAGCTCACGAAACGTTCCGCGATACCCGGCTCGTCGATGGACAGGAACAGCCGCCATAGAAACCAGAAGCCCCTATGAATGGCGAGGGAACCCGACACCAGCATGATGCCGAAAGCCATGCGCCCTGCCCGGTCGCCCGGTGGCGCGTTCAGCCAGAACCGGCCATAGATAACGCAGACCAGCAAGCCGCCGATCAGGGTGACGAAGTTCTGCCCCATGACGGCCGCGTGACCAGTGAAAAGGTGTGCTAGTAAATCAATCATCTCTGCGCCGCCCCAGTTTTCCAAGTGTCTTGCGGATTTCCTCGTCGGCCTTCGTGAACCGCTCCAGTTCCTTCCGCATGGCCCGGCTTTCCTCGGCGCTTTCCTCGGTATGACCCACGCACTCGTCCAGCAGGCTCAGAGTCCGCTTGTATTTCCGATTGCCGCCAAGCCAGTTCATGCCCCCTGCCCCCGCGCGACTTGCTGCAGCATCAGGTCCGTCCGTTCTTTGAAGGTTTCCCGCATCGCGCGGAGGGTCGCCGTGTTCTCCGAAGTCGTCTGGGTCTGGGCCAGTGCCATTTCATAGAGCCGGTCTGTCAGCTTCTCGACGCGGCGGTTGCGGTCCCATGCGAAGGCCAGCGCTGCCGCCGTCACCAGCCCCGGCAGACCGTACTCGGCCAAGAACGGAATCAGTTCAATCATTCCAGAGCCTCCAGACGCCCGGCTGATCCAGCCGCATGAAGCGGTCGAAGCGGTATCCGGTGTTATTGATTTGGCGCGGGCCATCCTCTTGGTAGGCGTCACCACAGGTCATCAGGCCCAGCTCATCGACCATCACCAGACAGACAGCGTGGTCGTAGCCGTCCGAGCCCTGCGTGTGGCAGAGCACGAAGCCAATATCCTCCCGGTCGACCCCGGCGCTCAAAAGCCCGTCCATGGCCCTGTCGGCCCACTCCTCACAGTCACCGACCGCCTTGCCGTCCTGCCACGTCACAGCGCCCCACACGTCCCGCCCGTCAGGGTCCGGAGCGTAGATCGCACCGTCCCATACCGAACGATGGACACGCTGGACGATGGCCACGTCAGTCATCCCGGCCTCGGGTTGCTGCAGTGGTCAGGGTGCCAGCGAGCCGGGTCAGCGCAGCGCGCCAGCGCCGCAGCAGGCGGCACGATGACCGGGCCTGATGGCCATTCCGTAACCGGGCCATGACACGCCGCCAAGACCAGCAGGAGCGGAAGCAGGCGCATCACGTGCCGTGGCGGGATGCGTAGCTTTCGGCGGCGCGCGACATCACAAACTGCACGTATGCCGCGTCGGTCGCCTGATAGTCCGCGTGGTCTTCAACGCTCTGCCCTGCGGACAGGACCAGTGACGCGTTATGCGCCGTGCGGTCGGCGGTGATTCCCGCGAGTGCGGATGCGTCGGTGATGGTGACGGTGAACTGTGTCATGGGTGTTACTCCTGTTCCTGCGCCGCAACCAGCGCGTCGGTGATTTCCTTGACGGACTGGAGACGGCGGACCGCCTCCGCAATGTCCTCGACGGGGGTCTGGGACTGCGCCAGCGCGTTGCCATAGGCCCGCGTGGCGATTTCCAGATGGGACGCGAGCGCGCCCTGCTGTTCTTCGGTTAGGTCCATCACGACACCACCGCGATCTTGCGGCTGGTCCCGCCTGCGTCCTTGATGGTGATGTATCCGGTGACAGACTCCCCTCCGAGCGTAGTGTGTGCGCCGAACTTGACGACGCCGGTCCCGGCTGGTGTCAAGGCGAGGTCGATATTGGCCGCCCCCGTTCCCGCGCTCTCCACCGTGATGGCGTCACGGGTGATGGCAAGACGCTCGTAGTTGCTGGAATTCGTGTAGGTGCCGTAGACGCGATACGTCTGTGCCGTGGTCGAGTTGCGCAGGGCAAGGGTGGCCGCAGCATCCCGATACAAGAACACATCCCCGCCCCCGTTGACGTTCGCATTGCCCCACTGAAGCGGGAGCGTACTTTTCAGCATCATGCCTTGATTAAACTTGAATGATGCGACTCCGGTGCCGTTGGACACCATCGAGACAAGCGTATTGTTCACCAAGGACATGCCGGTTTCAAAACCCGCAGCCTTGAATGAAGGGGCCGAGAACGAGGCGGACTGAGGAACCTCCACGTCACCGCGCTTGTTGACGTTGAACATGGAAGAACCGCCGACCTGAAGGTCAAGCAGGAGTGATGCCGCGTTGGACGCCGTGTCCGTCACGTCGAGGCCGATGGCGGTGAACGTGGTTCCTGCGTCGTTCCACGTCTTGGCCATGGCCGAGATATTGACTGTTGCCATTTGTCTGGCCCCTTATGTTGCGTCGTCGATGATGATGAACGCGCCCTCGTCAGCGGTCGCGTTGTCCAGTACGATGGCCTCGCCATCCACTGCTGGAGAGGTCGCGTTGTCGATGACGATGGCGTTGTCGGGGATGGAGGCTGCGCCCCCCAACGCACCAAAGGGCGACTTAAACCCGAACGGCGACCTCGTCTCGAAGGGGTGCCGCCGCATCAGGCATGGTCCACGTACACTGTAGCGCCTGAGCCGCCGTCCCGGCGGTCCAGAGCCCGGGCCCAGAGCCGCACAACGCTGGACAGGTGGACGATGGCGGACAGCTCCACGTTGCGCTCACCGTACCCGTTCTCGTAGATGATGCCCTTCTCGGACCCCGACGGCTCGGTGGTGTTGATAGTGGCGTGGACCTCCACAGACCCGCTCCGTACTTGGAACGTGATGGTGCTGCCCGCGCCAACGTCTCCGTTGGTAAGCTGCGTCCAGCCAGTCCCGGTAGCGACTTCCACGAGTGCCTGATCTCTTGCCATGTTGGCCTCCTATATACCCGTGTCAGACGGTGCCGACTACGAGGAACGCAAAATCCATATCCGTGGGGCTACCGCTGGAGTTGTTGGTGGTGATCGTGAAGGTGGTCGTAGTCTTGGAGCTAACCTGAGCGAACGCGTCAACAGCAAAGCCGCTGACAAACACACTGTAATTGGCAGAGCTCATGGTGACGTTGAGCGTTACGTCGGCTACGCCCACACCCGTACGCACAACGTCGGACAAGTTGTTGAAGTCGGGCACCGTCAAAGTGCCGTTGTTGGCCACTGTCCCTCTGGCCACCGGGATGTAGCCCGTTGACTGTAGTGCAGTAACCACCTGCGTGGTCGTCAGATCCTCAACATCCCCAGACCCTGCGGTGACGCGCCCACGTATGCGGTTAGTGGCTATGTCAGCCAGTTTTGCGTTGGTGACGCTGCCGTTGGCCAGTTTTGCCGTGGTCACATTGGCGTCGAGTATTTTCGCTGTAGTGACGCTGTCATCCAGCAGCACCGCATCAGACACGGCGTCCTGCACAGAGGCGGCGTTCACCCGCAGGCTAACGGCGGTCCCGGCCGCAAAGCCGGAAGCCGAGGTCCCGTCCTGAGCACGCGTCACTGTCAGAGCGTTGCCTGAACGGGCAGTGACCTTAACGATCTCCGTGGTGCCGGCGGTCGTATAGAGCGTAGCGTAGAAATACTCGCCAGAGGTCAGAGTAGGGAACTGGCTGCCGTCGACCACGGTCAAGCCAACATCAGACGCTGTGGCGGCTGTGGCCAGCGTGCTGTCGGCGTTATTGCTTAGCTTGACACCCATGTCGGCCTCACAGAAGCAGGAAATCAAGACCGTCGATGTGGTCCTGAAGGTTGGCTGCGGTGACGCGGATTTCGAACCTGCTGTTCACAGGAAACGCTATGGCCAATGTGCCTGCCTGAGCCCGCGTGATAGTCATAGCATCATCGGTGCGTGCAGTCACGCTAACAATCTCATAGTTGTTGTTGGTGTCCTGCAACGTAGCTTGGAAGGAGTCACCAACGCCCAACGATGGGAACAGTGCCCCCGTACCCGAAGCGACCGTCACAGCCGTATCCGTACTGGAAATCGCCGCAGCTAAGGTAGTCGTAGCATTGTTGGTTATCTTGAGTGCCATGCCATCCTCACGCGAATTTGGGCCCTGAGGCCACCATGACGCCACGCCCGGCGTTCAGATTGGCCTGAGCGCGGCGCATACCGACCTCACGCACAAGCTGCTTGGAGTGGTACGCGGCCAGCTCCCTATCCGCCCACTGCACGTTCGGGATAACCAGCAAGTGCTGCAGCGCCCCGTGGATGATGGTGTCCTCCAGATCGTCCAGCACGTCTTGGTCCATGCCAGTTGCCGTGCGGGTTGGTTTTACGGCGTATATCATGCGCATAGTGTAGGTGCGCTCGTTGTCCGGCATAGGCAACACAACGTATTTGTCTGGAGTGAGCTGAGTGATTGCTCTGGGCGTGGATGCGTCGGCCACGACTGCGTCGGGCAGCACGAACGTCGGGTTCTCGTTGAACACCGCTTCGTTGTAGCTATCGGTGTTGTACGCACCATCGGGCGTGGAAGACCACAAGGTGGAGGCCGCCTGTCCGCTGTACAGGTCCGCCCACTCGGGGAACCGGTATAGGGCGTCTTCCAGTGGCAGCCGGTCCAGTGGGTAGTCGTTGACGAAGGCGGCAAACAAGATGTGCACATCCGTGTCGGCAGGCTTCTCGAATGCGTATTCGGGTACCCCGGGCAACAGTGCAAATGTGGGCTGGGCCACGCGCCACAGCAACGTGCGCTCACACGCCCGACGGGCCGCATCTGCTAGATACTGCAGCATCATCTTGTTGGGGCAGCCGGGTACACTGGGGGCCAGACGCGGCAGCAGGTCACTGAACAGGCGAGTGGGCATCAGCTAACCTTCTCCTTGTCCAGCCCGGCGTATTCGTCGTCGGTCGTTTCTCTGGACCCAGCGGACAGGGCAAGGCCCTGCGTAAACGAGTCGAGGAACAGTTTGGCCCTGTTTGAGTTGACGTGTTCGTCGTCGATCGACGCAGCCAAGAACGTAGTCCCGTCTACCACGACGGAGAAGTAGGCGTCGGAGGGGGCCGTTATGGTGTCGTTCAGGCCATATTCTGTTGGTATCTGTGCGTACTCCGCCAGCACGGTCGTACCAGACGTAGGCGGGGGGTACAGGAAATACGTGTTCGGAGACCGGGGGTGCCGCATGAAGTTGACCGGGGTGCCCGATGCCTCGGCACGCCACCCGGGCAACACCTTGTCAAGCGTTTCGCGGCTGACCTCCGTGATGGCGTCCCCGCCCGTGACGCTGAAGATTTCGACCAAGCGAACCGAGTCCGACGGCATGGTCTGGACGGTCGTGTCAGCGGTAGTGGCTATATCCCCGATGGTGGAAAACAGATCCGGACGCAAATTCGCCACCCGCTTCAGAGTCTGGTTCACAAACCCCAGAAGCAGTGTGTCCGACATACGAACAGGGACAGACGAGTCACTGACCAGTCGTCGAACCTCGGTTATGACCTGCGTCGGTGTCATCAGTCAGTCGCCAGTCCTTGCGAAGCATCGGCCGAAATCTCTGGGGCCACGTGGGTAGTATCGGGTTCTTTGGTCTCCAGAGCAAGCCCGGTACTCTTACGCCGAGCCCTAGACCTCTTTGCCTTGGTGACCTGCTTCTTGTTGACGAACTGCTCCGGGAATGCCTGTAGCCCGGTAACCTCTTCGCACATAGGGTTTGCCGCCTGATAGCGGTTCCACCTGTAGATGGTACCATCCCTCTTGTTGCGAAGGAACAACTCGTCTTCTGCAATGGTTCCCATGCGTCCTCTCCTTAGCTTGATGCGCCCTTGATGATGACGAAGCTCAGCACAGGGGCGTCAGTGCCTGTTGTTGGCAAGGTACCACCGCCCAGATTGTCCACGGATATGTCGGCCCGGCCGGTCTGTATGTCTACGACCTGCACGGCGTACTGCTCCGGGTTGGCCGCCGTGGTAGTGCGAATATTGACGATAAGAACGTCGTCCGCACCGATATAGCTGTTGGTCAACGTGAAGATGTCTGCCCCACTACCCGATATGGTGCCGTCGAACAACGTAATAGCCCCCGAAGGAGCATCCAGTGTGACCCCTGTTGTGCGGCTCGTGGCCTGCACGACAGTCCCGCCGTTGCCAGTGGTTACACCGATCGAGCCATTGGCGAGAATATTGGTCCCCGTTACTGCCGCCGGAGTGCTACCGCCGATGACAATGTCATTGATCGTGCCGCCAGTGAGCGCCACCGCATCGGACGCCTGCGTGGCAATAGTGCCGAGGCCCAGATTCGTGCGGGCACCAGAAGCCGTGGATGCCCCGGTCCCTCCGTCTGCGATGGCAATGTCAGTGATGCCCGTAATGACGCCGCCTGTGAAGGCCACGTTAGCACTTGCCAGTGCCCCAGTGCCATTAGGCGTTACAGTCACATTGCCGTTAGTGTCGATTGACGAAATGACGTTGCCGTCGATGCGGATATTGTCAACGCTAGCAGAACCAGTCCCCACCTTGAGCGCCGTAGCGGTACCCACGGCGCTGAGCACGGACTTCTCCGTAGCCTCTGGGCCACCATCTACATGCAGCAGCTGGTCGAAGGTGTCTTTGATCTCTGTGGCTGACAGGTTCGTAGGCATGGATCAGTCCTAATGGTTATGCTGGCGTGCCGTGGACCACGAAGAAGAAGTCCATATCCGTAGCCGCCCCGCCGGAGTTGTCCGTACGTATAGTGAAGCCGGTAGTGGACTGCGCCGTGATGTTGACGAAGGCGTCGAAGTTCACTGCCATGGCATGGATTGTGTAATCAGACGAGCTCAGCGTAGTGTCCAGAGTCACCGCTATGATGCCTGTTCCCGTCCTGTTGATGGATGTGACACCCACGCTCTCGGTTATGGACGCGCTTCCGTTGTTGGCGATCTTGGCCCTAGCCGTAGCCATGAGCCCCGACGACTGCAGGATAGTGATGACCTGTGCTGCCGTCAGGTCTTCCACGTCGCCTGTACCGGCGGTGGTGCGTCCCTTGATGGTGTTAGTGGCCATGTGGGCCAGCTTGGCGTTGGTAACAGCCTCGTCCGCCAAGCCCGTGCTGGTGAGTTCCTCGTAGGCCGGATCCGCGCCCGCACCGTTCGTGACCAGTGGGAGGCCGTCTGTGCCGGCAGCCAGCTCGGTAGGTGTGCCGGTAGAGGCATAGTAGGGTATCCCACCTTGAGTGCCGTGAGACCACTTGGCAAGCGTGACGCTGTTGTCCGCCACAAACGTAGTGGCTGACTGCCACGCCGCTCCGTCCCACACCTTCAGGACCCCAGCGGTCGTGTCGAAGAATAAAGCTCCTGTGGCCAGCGCATCCCCATCGTTGTCGACGGACGGCTCACTGGACTTGGCTCCGAGGTAGGCATCGTCGAAGCTATCGTAGGAAGCGGCAGCAGCTGCGGCCGAAGCGGCTGCGTTGGTCTCCGCTGTCTCTGCGTTGGTCTCCGCTGTCTCTGCCGCTGCTTGGGCGGCCACAGCCGCATCACGCGCAGAGATAACGTTGTCGATATTCACCCAAGCCGCGCCGTCGTACACCCCGTATTTATCAGACACGGTGTTGTAGTAAGCGTCCCCCTCTTGCAGGGAAGAGCCATCCAGACGTTGCGTCGGGTCGGAGGTCAGTGTTCCCACGAAATACTGCACGGCCAGATCGCCCTGCAGGCCAGCAGCCAGCTGCGAACGGGAGATACGCTTCGTGGTATTAGCGTCGGTATCGAAGATAAGGATGTCGTCGTCGTTGGCACTGTTGGCCCCGGACAACGCCGTCAAACTAGAGATTCTCGTTCCGGGCATACAGCAACCCTCCAGATAGCGGTGAGGCCCCGAAGGGCCTCACACACCTTACGACGGCAGCAGCGGGATGGTGAACCAGTTCGTGGCGTCGATGGCCACAAACACGGCGCTGGTCTTGGCCGCCATGCTGATCGCACCAGTGGTAGCTGTACCACTGTTGATGGAGTCACTGGCACCCGGATAGACCTTCAGGATGGCGTTGGCGGCGTCAGCGTTCTTGAGAAAGATGACGCTTCCAGCCACGGCGGTCGGGAGCTTGACGCCCTTGGTGCCGTCAGCACCAGTGGCATGGACAATGCCGTAGTCCGTGATCGCTGTCGCGTCACTGTTGGAGCTGCCGGCAGATGCAACAGCCGCCACCGGCATGGTGATGTTGCCAGTGACATCGCCGGTGACAGCACCGGCAACAGTATCGGCTTCGACGGCGATCGCCTTCAGCCGAGAGTAGGTAACCCCGGGATTAACAGCCACGATGGTCTCCTTTCCTTTGAGGTAGGTATAGGGGGCCGAAGCCCCCTACCCTTATTCGCCCACGTCGGCCATGACCACCCAAGCGCGGATGACTGCATCGGTCGGCATCGCCGTAGCGAACGACAGATCCAGCGTATCAGCAGAGCTGTACAGCGTCGGGTTGGCCAGATTGGAAGCCGAGAACGCCAGAGCGTTATTGGCTACACCAGTGGCGTAGGTGACGGAACCGTCGGTGAGCCCGAAGGTGCCGGTCGTATTGGTCGACTCCACGGTGGTGACCTCGAGGCCGGCAGTCAGCACGACAGAGCCCGCCGGGATGCGAAGCACCTGCAGCGTGTCCGAAGTGGTGAGCGCCGAGACTCCGGCGGTGGCACGATCAGCGATGATGGTAGCGAAGTTCAACTCCACATCCAGCTTGGTGACCGACCACGTACCGCTCTCGGGGAACGCGTCGGCGTTCCCCTTGTTGAAGCCGTGGGTATCAGTATATGCAACCATAGTCGTAACTCCTTTCTGCGTTCAGAGGACGCTTATCCTCAGAACGAGATGACGGCCTGAGCGATGGCTTCCGGCTTCACAACCTTGTAGCCGTACACCTGCAGCCCACGGATGATGTTCCCGAAGGTATTCTGCGAACGCAGAGTCTCCATCTCCGTCATCTGGGATGCGAAGGTGAAGCCCATCTTGTGGCCGGCGATGATGTTGTACTCGCCACCAGACACAGACAGGTTGTGGGACACATAGACCATGAAGCGGTCGATCATGCCGAGGCGGCCGTTGCGGAGCACCGACACGCCGTCACCGGACAGCGAGGCATCCTTCAGCTCGGACTTCTTGATGAGCCCCGCCATCTTCGCCGGAATGACGAGGTAGCGATCCGACTCCGGAGCGTTGGCCTCATCCAGCACGGTGCCCATGTCGACGATCAGGTCGGTCACGGCGGTCGTGCTGCTTGCACCGTCGTTGGTGACCGTCAGCGGCGAACCCGTCACACCCAGATTGAACGACGAGGTCTGCGCACCAGCGGTGGTTCCCTTGTTGCTCGAGCTGATGTCGGTCAGCATGTCGGTCAGGACACGAGAGTCGATGGCGATCTTCATACGCTCGGAAGCGTCCTTGGACCACATATCCATCAGCTTGATGTCCGACTGGACCTTGTCCACGTCGTCTTCGATGCAGGCGAAGTATTCGCCCTTGTCGATGAGGAGCTGCAGCTTCGGCTTGTCGGGGTTCTCGACGGTGAGCGCCTGACCCTTGACGTAATCACGGATCGTGATCTCCGGCGTGGTGCGGATATTCACGGTATCACCGTGGGCCTTGATCTCGCCCTCGTAGTCCGTGTTGGAAATCCAGCTCAGGACAGTCGCATCGTAGAAATTCTCGATGAGCTTGCCCGACCAGATCTCGGGGATGAAGTTGCCGCTATAGTTCGGGCGACCTCCAGCAGTGGGAAAAGACATGGGATTACTCCGGTTTCACGTCATCCATTGACAATGCGACCATCCTGCTGTGCAGCGAAGATGTCGCGCTCAACAGCAGCGCGTTCGTCATTCCGCCCAGCATACTTCCCAGAGCTGACATCCCGGTAGAACGCGGCAATGTCTTGTGGTGTGTATGTCTTGGGCTCGCTGGTTTGGCTGCCACTGCCCGAGCGACCCCGCCCGGGAGAGACCTGCTTTTCCAGCTCGGAACTGGTACGCGCTGCCCGATTTTCACGAGCAGCCGGCACCGAGTTACCCTTCCACGCTGTGAAGAACGCAGCAACACGCTTGGCATCGAGATTCTGCTGGGCAGCCTCCAGATGAGTCTGGCGTGCGATCCCCGTCAGGGGGTCTGTGTCGAGCAACCACGACTGAAAGTCGGGGTCATCGTTCGTCGTCTGCCAATCGGGTACATACTGCTGTAGGTCATCCCAGAACTTCTGACCGCTGTTGACGGTGTTCTGCTGAGACAGCTGGTTGACAGTTGGCACGACCGTAGTCTGCATCTGCCGCACCAAGTTGGTAAGCTCGTCAATGGTCTTCTGCTGCTGCCTCGCCTCTTCCTTGTAGACCCGCCGCATGACATCAATCGAGTCACCGTAGTCTTCAATGTCCTCCTCTGTGAGGAGGGGCTTGGCATCATCTTCCTGACCACCCGTCTGTGTCGAGCTGCTGTTTATGGTCTGCAGCAACTCTTCCATCTGGGTAACGCGCTTGTCCAACTCCTGTTTCTCAGCACGAAGCCGGGGAACCTCAGCGTTGTACATGCCCTGAAGGGTACGATAACGCTGCTCGAAGCTGTTGTCTCCACCACCGTCCGACTGCCTATGCTCTTCGGCAGCAGGTTTGGATGCAGATTCCTTTGGTGTAGCAGTGATCGTCGGTCCGGCATCCGCAGGCGCAGCCGAGGTATCCTTGTCGGCAGTGTCACCACCGCCTTCCTCGCCATTCTGGCCTTCGAACATCTTGTCGACCGCTTCTTTCTGCTTCTGGATCTGCGCGGGTAGTGCCATTTGTGTACGCTCCTATCGGTATGCGTGGTGTACCGGCTATCCTGTCAGGATTTTGCCGCTAGATCAGGGGCCTTGTGCAACAAGTTGCGGAGCTCTTTGAGTACTTGGCACCGCCCCTGCGCGTGTGCCACGTTCTGCCCAACATTGGGCAGTTGCTCCAATTCATGCATGTACCACGAGTCTACCCACGTATACAAGTGTGGGAATTGCCTGACTACCGTGGCCATGGCCTTTACCGTGTCGGGGTCTGGCTGTTTCATGCCATGCCCGCTGCCGTGTTGTTATCCTGCCCGCCCTTAGGGGTACCGTCAGGGTGCATGGGCGTAGCTGTCTGAGGCTGCTGGTTTCCCATAGCCTGCTGGGCCAGCTGCTTGGCCTGTTCGCGGCTCTGGCTGGACATGGCCTCCCTCGAAGGCACTACTTGGTCTACAGGCATCTGCAGACCCTTGGCGATCTCCCGAAGGATAGCCGCCCGGCCATCGGTGCCGATGATCTCTGCATCCAGCGGGTTGGCCGTAGCGTTGAGGAACTCGACCCGCCTGACGTTGACCGTCTCCTTGACGGCCAGATTGATCGCACCACGCGGTATGATGTCCAGATCACCCTTGATGCTGGGATCCGGCAGGTAGCGCATGTTGTACACGAACTGCCTGTGCACCACCGGGAACGTGATGTCGTTGTCGATGTGCATGACGACCTGCCGAATGCCCTTGCCGGCAGACCCCATGAGCATGGACAGCCCTGAAGCCGTACGCCCGGCACCCTGCACGTCGAGGTCGCCGTACACATACGCAGGAATGCCGCTGTGATCGTCAGCCAGTCGGGAGAACTTGTCGTAGACGCCCATCAACTCGTTGGCACGGGAGTCCGGCTGGTTGAACCGGACAGCGGGAGCCGAAGACCCCATGGGGTCGTTGATGACCTGCCAGATCTTCCACGGGTGCATCTGGGTAATGTCTTCGTTGGGCGGAATGCGATCGACGTTGATCTCTACCTGCGGTCCGGACGCAATGCCCATGTTGTTGACCAACCCACGGGCCGCTGCATTGCACACGCCCTGCAGGTCCTCGATGATCTCGGGGATGGCCCGCCCCCAGAACGACCCGGGAGTCTTGATGAAGCTGGTCTTGGCGTAGGGCTTCTCGCCCAGCGGGTCATAGTTGAGGACAGCCTTGATGGTGTGGTTGCCCACGATCCAGACGTTGGCGTCGTATTCCCGCGCCTCGTCGGGGACCTCTTCCTCGGACATGCCCCACTCACGGAGCATGGCCCCGCTGACCTTGCCCCAAAACTCCAACGTGTCGAACATGTCCGTAGGCGTCATGTAGGCGTGGAACTTACGCTCCTCTTCCTCCTTCTGAAGCCGTACGTCCTCGTTGAACCATGAGTTGGTGTTGCCGTTCTTGAGCACTTCGCGGATAGCATCGTCGTCGTACCCGGGTACGCCAATCAGGTCAGCCAGATCAGACCGGCTCATCCTGTGGTGCTCGAACAGGTACCCGTCGCTGAGCCTAGTCACGCCGGGCTCCGGATAGATGCTGAAGGGGTCCACGCGTTCGTACTCGGGGCCGAGGCGATCCTTGGGCACCACGTTGACGGTCCCGTCGGGGCCGGGCTCGTACCCCAGCGTGCGCTGCCTGCGTACAACGGGGCCCTTGAGGAAAGCCGCCGGGAACGTGACAAGGTCGCTGATGAACTCGTTGAAGGCTTCCGGCCAGCCACCCTGCACGAACTGATCCCGGATCTTGGTCTTCATGCGGTTGGCGGTATCCTGCGCTTCCTGCAGCAGCGCGAACCGGTAGTCCTGCTCCGTGGTGCTGCGCAGCTCACGCATCCGGTCCAGCGCCGGAGCTTCACCACTGGCCTCGAGCTCACGCACAACGCGTTGAGAGAACAGCGCCTCGATCTCGGCAGCGCTGTCGGGGTCCAGCTCGGGGATGGGCGTGGGCGACAGGTCCCACGGTGGCGACCCTTGGTCGAGGAGGATGTCGCGCAGCCAGCTCTCGGCCGCCCGGCACTTGACCTCGGTCAGCATCATGAAGACTTCGGAGCCACCAGCTTGGCGTATGCTGTTCAGTTTCTCCGGCTCGTACTCCCCGTTGCGCTGCCGCAGGGCCTTGAGCATGATAGTCTCGATGGGCTTCTTGGCGATACGCGCCGCATCCCAGCACCGGCGCATGTACGCCGTTATGCCCAGTACAAGTTCGTCGTTCTGACGGTCACTTGCTTCCTTGCGACGACGGTCGGATTCTTCCCGCTCGATAGCGTCGTTAGGAACAACGCGTAGCATTGTCAGTCCAGCCATCTTGGTACCACCCGTGTATGCATAAACGTCAATGTATTATGCGTAGATGATACAGGCAACACAAAAAAGCCCCCGCGCCATGGAGACAACGCGGGGGCCCAGTTGAGGACATCTACAGAACTACCGAGTCGAGGAGGGAGGGGCCTCGTCACGATGTGTAGAAGGTAAACCCTCAACGTTCGGTGTGTCAATACCGCTCATGTCCACGCCGCAGCGCTCACCTGCCGGACCTTCCTAGGCCCTGCCACAAGGGCTCCGTCCTGAGCGTGGCTGACGTGCAGCATCATGTACTGCAGCGCCTCCGCGATGTGGGAGTGCTTGCCGGCCTTGCCGGTCTTCTCGATCCCGCCATTCTTGTCGAACCGGTACCCACCCATCATGGCAGCCTTGAGCTGGGTGCAGCGTGGATCGACCAAGAAGGCGCTGTCGCCATCGACCTGCCGCATGAGGAAGTCATCGACAGCGTTGAGCCGCGCACTGGTCCGGTTGGTCTTGGCCGGAATGACCTTGAGCCCCTCGGCCCGGATGATGTCCACGGCGCTGCGCTCGTCGGTCTGCGCCCGCTGGATGCCCGCTGGATCGACCACTATCAGGATGGGGGCTGCGGGAAAGCGCTCGTACAGCTTGGGCTTGAGCAGCGTGCGCACGAACCGTTGCACGCCCATGTCGAAGCTCACGAGCTCGTCAAACACCAAGGCCCGGCCCCTAGGGTCCTGCTGGCCGATCACCGCAGCAGGTGTAAGCCCCAGATCCATCCCGACGATGACAGGGCGTACGCCATTGATAATAGGCCGCAGCGGCGATGTCGCCATGTGGTAATCGGGCCGGAAGTACTGATACACAGGTTTTCCAGATGAGCTGAGTCCGTACTCTCCGTCAATGAAGACGCGTATGTACTCTTCCGATCGTCCTTGCGTGTCATAGTAGCCCTCCGGCAGGTTCTCGATGTTCTCTGCGTGTACGCTGCGACCCGACGGCTGGACGAACACATCCCAACCGTTGTCGTTCGGACTGACACCATCCTTTGGATCGAGCTTCTCCATCTGGTAGTACCACCATGTGTCCATGGTAGGCGGGTTGGTATCCCCCCACATCCCGAACCACGTGGGGCCCCCGTCCTTGGATGACGGGAACCGCCCGATGCGCTTGGACATGGCGTCCACGATCTCGGGGTGGATGTCACGGCACTCGTTGAACCACGCGAACGTCAGCTCCAGCGAGTTGAGGTTGGCCACGTCGTCCGCGTCATCGAGGGCGCGGAACATGATCTCGCACTCCACGTCACCAACGGCAAAGAAGTATGTCTTCGTTGTGCGCATGTACCTGCCGCAGGGCCCCGGCGGGAACCAGTCGAGGAAGGTCTTGATGGTGGTGTCCATCAGCTGCCGGGCCGTCTCGCGGACGACAGCAGCCCGCGTCCTGCGCTTGCCGGTAGCGTCAGGGGCCTGCAGGGAAGCCCTGCGCACGATCTCGAAGCAGCAGGTGACGGACTTGCCCGAGCCGACGGGACCACGGAGCGTGCGCATCCGTGCATCGGACTCCATGAATTTCCGCCCCGTCGGAGGGGGCGTGTAGTTAATCTGTAATGACATCGTTGAGCATGGCCCACTGGGTTGCCTGCATGGCCCCTACCATGCTGTAGACGCTCTGTCCTCCACCCACCACGAAGGACCCCAGCCCCTCGTCGTCCGTATAGCCGCCGAAGACGGCGACCACCTCTCCGGACTCCGCCCGCTCCAGCAGCTGCTTGAGGAACTTGACGACGGGCTCGCTGGGTGTGCCTTCCTGCTGCGGCAGGTCCACAGGTCCACCATGAATGCCTACGACAGTGTCGTTCATGTCTTGTCTCCCGGTTCCCCCAACAGGCCGACGATGATGCGTCTGGGCACTGCCTTGGGGCGTCTGTGGGTCGTCCCCCTAGGGGGCGCTATGATCGTCGTGTAGGACCACCCGTCCCTCGCAAGCTGTGCCTGCACGCGTTTGCACTCGGCGCTGGACAGGAACAAACGAGCGGGCATCCCCCTGTACACCATGTCGAACTCAGGGGGAGTGTTCAATGGTCTTGGCCTCATCTCCTTCGCGTGATGTGACTGTCATGGTCTTGGCTTCGTCTCCGAAGTTGATGTTGATCTTGACCCCACCTGCCGCGAGGCCGTTGTCGTCGTCGTTGCGCGCCTCGAGGCCGGCCCACTTGACGGTGCTCTTGATGAGGTCGGCCTTCACTGCGGCGGACACGTTCGTGTCGTGGATCAAACCCCAAGAAGTTGTCAGAAGCTCTTCCGCTTGGGCCCGGGCCTTCATGCGGAAGGTCACGCCGTTGTCGCGGATGTCGGCACGATAGTCGTCTACCTGCCGGAGGAACACCGGGTCGGAGTTGTACGACAGGATGTCGGCAGTGGTGATGCCGTACCTGTCCCTGATCTCGTCCACGGTCTCCCCACTCCCCTCGAGGGCCAGTGCGATGTCGAACGCTACGCGGTTGGTCCACTTGGTGGTGGTCATGGGGGTGTTCAGCTGGGTGTGCATGGGGGGAATGTACTAGCGGGGCGGTAAGTGTGCAAGAGCATCCAGAGCCTGCTCCTTGGTAGGGAACGTCCCCAGATGTACACGCTTACCGTTCACACTGACCCGCGCCTCCCAGCCCGATTTGGACTTGGCACGCCGGGCACGGACCACGGGTGTTGCGTTGAAGCGCCGATCAACGGTCTTGCGGGGATCCGCCTCACGGGCCTCTGCCTCTGTAGCGAAGGTGCCCACATAGTGCCTGCCCACCCACACCTTCCATGCAGTGGGTGACAACTGCAACGTAACAGGGTCGTGCGTGTGCTTGCTGCTGCGGGACACGTTGTGCGACAGCGTTACAAGCCGCAGGTTGCTCCACCTGTTGTTGCTGGGGTCCTCGTCTATGTGGTCGACCACCAATTCATCGGGGGGCGGAGCCCCGGTCTGCATGGTCCATATGATGCGGTGCTGCAGATACGTGACCTTGTCGACGGTTACATGCTTGTACCCGGCAGACCCCGCCCCGGGGCATATGGGGCCCTTGGAGCATCTGTGGCTCGTCGGGTTCTTCCAGCGAAGCTCGCCTGTGTCCGGGTCGTACGACAGCAAGTAACGGAGCCGCTCGGCGGTTGGCAGTGGTTTCTTGTACATCAAAGCCTCCTTATTATCATTATGGGTTATACATTACTGGGGGGAGGTTTGCAAGCATCGAAAGTCCGCGCTCGCCTACATTAGGGGGGCGGGGTCGAATTGCCAATCCATGTCCCCCCTCCCCCCTCCCGGCCTACGTTACACGGCCAAGCCCCAAAGCCCCGGAAAACAGGCATCATTTGACCGTCGGCGTTAAGTATGCTCTAATTAAGTGGTCGATGCAGAGACGCACTGCATCGGCGGGCAAGCCGGGCAGCCGGCCCGGCCCCCGCTGTTTGAACCCCGACGGGGGATGTGAAAGGGCTTCTCATGAACAACATGAAAGCCAAGCTGTGGGACGGGAACGTCTCGCTGGTCGAAACCAAGCACGGCTCCGCCGTGTTCACGGTCAAGCCGAAGGGGAACGGCGCGTACAGCGCCGCCGATCCGGAAGCCATCGTGGCCCGGCTGATCGAGGCCAAGGTCTCGGTCGATGGGTGGGCGCTCTGGCTGGACGGGGACTTCGGTTCCCTGAACCGGGCCAAGGGCAAGTACGGGTCACCGTACACCGCCGCTCAGTTCGCCAAGGCGGTGAAGGCCGCCGAGACGGTCGAGTTGGTTGCGGTCCGCCGCAAGTGGCCCAGCCCGGTTCTGAAGCTGACCACCGCCGACGCGGTCAAAGCTTCACCCGCAGCAAACCCGAACGCTCCGCGAGAGCTGTAGGGTTCCCCGGAGGGGCGGCGCAAGTCGCCCCTCCACTCTACCCCGCCGGGCATCCGGTCCGGCTGGGACTTTTCCCCAAAAATGGGAGAGTGACCATGCTCCGCATGTTCATCGACACCGATCAAGCTGAGCTTGATCGTGAGTTTCGGGCGGAAGCGCCCGAGCACAAGCGCCGGCAGACGCTGGCTCAGTTCCGGGACTACCGCGAAACGCGGATCCCGCGAGGAACTGGCGTCGTGGCCGTCCACACGGGCCGCCACGGGCTCAACGAAGGTTGCCGCTGGATTAAAGGCGAGTGACCTAACCGCTCCCCGGCGAAAGCCGGGGAGCACCCTTCCCAACATGGAGGACACCATGGAAGTCATCGACTTTCAGGCGTACGCCGCTGCTCGCCAGCGTGCTGCGTCGATCGTGGCTCTGCAGGAAATGC